>Ga0180433_10005382_pt1 | contig 17345 bp, 10 predicted proteins | sample SS_ome_8_FD_132980 | JGI IMG/M metagenome (GOLD analysis project Ga0180433, IMG submission 132980) | Hypersaline lake sediment archaeal communities from the Salton Sea, California, USA - SS_1_D_1 metaG | ecosystem: Environmental > Aquatic > Non-marine Saline and Alkaline > Hypersaline >... | reverse complement strand
TGAAAATAGTGAACTTATAAAGATAGTTCATAGAGCTTTCATAATTATGATATCTAATCCATTGAACGGTAAATGGTCTTATCACATCAACATTATCTATACCTGGAAAAACATCAGCAACTAAACCCAATGTATGGCCAAGATGGTGAACCAGCCCTCCGACAATTATCTGCTCTCGTTCATACCATGGGATCTCACCTTCCAACCATTCCGCTGACACTGCAAAACCATCAAATGAATCCCAGCCCATAAATGGAAAGTTCAGGTCAGGGCAATAATTACAGATAATTCCATAGTGAAAGATCCCTTTTCTAGGATTTGTAATATCATTATGAAGGAAATATTTCCAGTAAAGATCCTCAAGAGCTGGATACATAACATGATGATCACAATGATTCGGAATAGGTTCTCCGCCACCCATACTTCCAATATCGATGTGGAGTGAAATGTTCTTTTGTTCAAAAAGGTCGATTACATTCTGTATCAATGTTTCATTGGGTCTGTTACCACCTTGTTCAGGGCATTGCATCCAGTCGATCTCAAGGAAGATATCCCTTTTGAATGGATCAGAACCATATCTATCTGTATAACATTCCTCAAGGTTTGTCAGTGAATCTTCATCCGGATCTAGAATGTTATGTTCCTCATAATTAACTGGGTCATATCCCCATTTGATCTCCCACCAATCAGGAACACCATCAAAATCTGTATCATTTCCTTCAAAATTAAAAGAAATGTTGTCATCAAAGGTCATATCATACAATGGCAATGGAATATCTTTCATTGAAGCTCCAACATCCTGAAATGGATTGATCGACCAGGGAATTGAAGAAATGATCCATTGAACTCCTTTTATTTTATTTGAAAAGAACATTGATGGATGGAAGGGGCCTAGAGGGGTTCCCCACCAGTTCTCACTTGCATCATATAATGCCATTGGTTCAGCGGAAAGACTGTACAAATAATTTCCAACAAGATGAGATTCTTTAATGGCACATTTATTTCCAGGCTCTACATAGACAGCAGTTCGTAGACTCTCTGAAAGGATGCAAGAAGAAATGGTGATATCAAAGGAAGGGGATCTTAGTGATACTGCAAAATGGGTGTTTTTCAAAAAGGTACAATTTCTTATCAGCATTTGGTTACAATTTGATAAACTTATACCATCACCATTATGATAAAAAAGACAGTTGTGTATTGAGCTGCCTGTGATATTAGTTAAAATGAATCCGCCTTTATTCACACTATTATCTGATAGATTACAGTTCTTGATCTCAAATGAGTTACCTTGGTAAAACAACGCGGAAATACCATTACCATTAAATGTGGATCCTATTAAGAATAAAGTATTGGATTCTATTGTAACAATTGCGATAGCATTATGGGCAAAATCACAGCGTTCTATATCGATCAGTGATGATCCTTCAATATATAATCCATTCCCATTATTGGAAAAAAAACATCTTTTTATTGATACATTGTTGCAATCTTCAAATTTTAAAGCATTTTTCGTATGATGGATAATGCAATCCTCAATAGAGATATTCTCTCCTGAAAAGAATAAAATGCCTGAATCATCGGGGTATCCACCAGATTGTTCTACAATAAAATTTTCAATATGTATATCATTTGATCGTACCTCTACAATCGTTCCATTGTTCCCACCTTTGAGTGTGGGCGTTGCAAGACCAACTAATGATATTGGAAAATCAAGACATAGATGTTCAGCATAAGATCCATTCATAACAAAAATAGTATCATATTCATTAGAGATATTAATCGCATCAGAGATACAATGAAAAGGATGTTCTGAAGATCCATCCCATGGCCCATCTGTATTCGATTGATCAACATACAATTCAAGTAACTCATTTTTTTCATGAGATATTTTAGATATGGTAGTATCATGAATAACAATGGAACTAAAGAGAAGAATGGCAAATAAAATTGTAATTGAACGCATTCCTTTCATTAATGTCCCCTTGAGCAGTATCAATGATTATACATAGGATTTCATAATTATTAAATTTTCTTTATTTTAATAAGGCCTGTTGGTAAAACTTATATTTTTAATGAAATAATCAGTTTTTTGTACATATGAACAAATCACCAATTAAAATAAAATTAATAAGTTTAAAGATATTATCAGCAATCTTTTTATTTTATAAAAAACTTCTAATCCATAAAATAGCGTTTTTGATTATTGCAAAATCAAGAAAAAATCAAAATAAATGTTTTAACGTATTAAAAATCCCATCAAAACATTTAACAGTGATTAATTTATTATAATAAATAAAAAAGGGGGTAAACATGAAAATCAAGAATTTTAAAAAGAACGCAGGTTTAATCGTTATACTAATTAGCCTTATGATGTTGACACCAAGTTTAGCAGCCAACTCGTTCGAAAAAGATAATGAAACAAATGATTTGGATCGTTCATTTGAACCGGCCCAACAGACCGGAACAATTGATATAACCAAAACAATTGATACTGCCCGATATGTCCCTGAAGTGGATATATCTATGATCAGTGATCAAAACGATATCGGATACAACACCGACGCAGGAAACCAGATAATACGATCAATTGAATTATACGCTGGTGAACCTGTCGATGAAAGAATCCCTGGACGAGGGAGAACAGCCACCCTTGAACCAAATAACGGGGATGCTGAGGATTGGTACCGATTCACCGTATGTGAAGGGCAATCCATTAGTGCATCAATTTCAACATCTCAAAGCTTCTCAGTAGAGATCTGGGATAGGACCGGAACAGCTCATGGAACAAGCTTTACCGCTGAAACCGCGGGCTTCCATTTTGTCAGAGTCTTTGGAAACGAAGGCGCAGCTGATGGAGATTACACGCTAAGTGTTGCAATTTCAGGTCAAAATGATGCTGGAACAGGTTCAGATGCTGGAAATGCTATTAGTAGTGCCACATCAATAGCGCCTGGGAGTTACTATGGCTATATGGATCAGAACGATCACGAGGACTGGTATAGCTTTGATGTAAGCTCAGGTGAAGGCATCTTTGTAACCGTTGATCCAATGGAAAAATCAGATTACGATATTCACTTATATAATCCATCTGGAGAATTTGTTCATGCTCAACAATTTTATGGAGAAGATAACCTTGAATACCCTGCAGATGCAACTGGCACATGGAAGATAAAACTCGATATTTTCCCCGGTTGGGATGCAGAGAAATGGCCAGATGATTACTTCCTTTACGGCTCTGGGGCATATGAATTGGAACTAACCATAGGTGGAACAGCAGAAGCACCACCAACATTACCGGATCCACCATCCATAACTCCAATAGCTCAAACATTCATCGTTAATGATGACCCCGACAGCAATAAGGATGAATATTGCTATCTAGCAGCAGTACCTGCAGCCAACTATGTTGAGAACGGTCAACGCCACATATCACCTGTTGTGTATCAAGGAGTAGATCTCATACCAAACTGGTTCACAAGCATTGACCAAACAACCCAATATCTCCTTGATGATTGGAATACATACCTAGACAGGCATGGAATGAGTGCCGATATATTCGAAGTCGGCGAAAATCCGATTACTGCTGCTGCAGCTATTGCAACCGCAAAATGGAGCTCTTCAGATACTGCTGTTCTTGCAGTTGATGGAAGTAGTTTCACTGACGAGGTCAATTCATTGATCGATGAGGATGTGTCCCTTACAGCTACAAAAGAAGTTGATACATTTCAAGTAGCGGATCTAAAGGAACTTGTTCCTGAATCATACTCTGCTCCAATGTACCTAAGCTCAGAATGGGCAGCTATCCATATCATTGCTGAAGGGGAGGATTTTACTGGTGACACCATGGTCATGACACCCAGATACGAAGCTCTCATGGCTGATTGGTGGCCACATGATACATCTGATGGTGGAATAGATAAAGATACCTTTTTCCCAATAACGCAAGCTGGGATATGGATACCACAGGTAACAGGTATTGATGGTCTTGATCAATTGAACGTGGTTAAATATGCAGGCAGTAGACATAACCTTGCAATTGGTCCAACCGATGGAACTCTCGAGGTAACAGTTAGTACTGATGAGCCATCAACACTCATCATCTATCTGATCGACCCTGATGGGAACATTAGAAGACCAACGATCCCGCATTGGAATGGAGGAGAGATCAAACCAATTCACCAATGGAATGGTGGACATTGGGAACATGATGAAGATGAATATCGACATTGGATCGTTGAACCTCATACAGAGTTCACCGTAGAAGTGAACAATCCAATGCAAGGAGCTTGGACAGCGATCGTCGTACCATATCTAGATCATGATACAGGTGAAGCATCATTCAGTGGTTCATATCATATAACCGGTACATTCAGAGAACATGGAAATAATCGTGTATCCGCGGGTCTTTCCGCTGCAAATGCTGCGGTCATTGCTTCATTGAACCATGCTCCATTGCTTTATGTCACAGAGACAGATGTTCCATCTGAAACAGCAGATGCACTCAATGAACTTGGTGTAAGTAACATCATCTTTGTAGATATCAATGATATCAGTTCAGCATCACCAAGTGGATCAGTAACAGAATATAACTCACTTGCAGAGGTTATTGATGCTATCAAAGCTGATAGCGCTTCTGAGAATGTGATTACCATTACCTCTTTTGCAACAGGTGACGGCTATTTTGCACCATCTGGAATGATAGCAGCATTTCATGGTGCACCGGTGCTCAATATCGCAGAAGCAAAGGCCGCATATAACACTCTTGACATGTATCAAACATGGAGGGAATATGATGGTGACTATTACCATGGCACTCGATCCCTTGGCGCATTACCAATGCTAAACGAACCAACGAGTATACAAAGCCCACCATCCTTAATCGATCTCATACTTTACTTCTTTACCCATGATAAAACATTACCGCCAGTGGGACTTGATCTTAAGCTACAATGGTTCAGCACTATCCATGATGATATATACTCAATGATCGATGGTTATGGTCTTGATGGTGAGGGACAGGAAGCATATATCTTTGTTTCTCCAAGAGATACGGATATAAGAGATCCAGTTAACCGAGCAATGTTGGGTAACAACTCATATTCAGGTCAGATAATTGTTGAAACAACTGCATTTTCCTCAGCTATGATCTGTAGGAATATTTTATATCCTGCAATCATCTATGCTAATCCGGGGAAGGATGTGACAACATCTCAGCATATGAACTATTTCACTGGTCAATATGCCCATTCAGCAAATGATGGAAATCAATATTACACCAATGCTCCAACAGATAACAAGAACTCGTTCTCTTCCTATGGCCGATTCTATGAAGGTCATGCTATGTTCGATAACTTCCTCGAACGCTATAATACTGGTGCACTTATCAGTATCTATTCAGGACATGGAACCGGTGGATCAGGCATATCCTCACAATACAAGAACATGGCAGAACAATTCCCTCTAGGAACCACTACGCATGAGAATCTTTATGATTTCGAATGGTGGGATTCATGGGCAGGATATGCTGCATGGGATGAACAAGTAACCAAGACCGTTAGGGATCAAGCAAGTTCAATCTATAACTCTGTTGAACCAAGTCTGTATGATATCGTTCATTTCAAATGGGTCGATCAGCTCTTTGAGAACCTTCATAGCGAGGTTGATATCTGGAGCTCATGTACCACTGCAGCTCATTTTGGACCTATTGTCTATCTCTCTCATGGAACAACGATATGGGCAGGTTGTACTGGTTCAGGTTATACCCTTGTTGATGACCTGTATAAGAGCTGGATACTTAGAGACATGTTAATCAATGGATATACCATTGGTGAGGCGTTCTCACTGAACAATTGGAAGGTCAACCGTGATTACACGACGAAGGACCCAACAGCAATGTATGGACAAGGTACATTCTTTGCAGAAGGCATTCATAGTGTCAATGTCATCTTTGGAGATCCAACATTGCAGCTCTACAATCCAACATGGATCGAACCGACACCGGTCTCATCCTAAACACCCTTTTTCTCTTTTTTTTATTTTTATCTACATTTTTAGGAAAACTATAGATAGAGATTCAATGTTCCCTATCTGTTATCCATGGAAAAAAATACACTACGAACATCAATGAAGCAACAGAGAAAATCAGAACCGCAAAACCTTATTTTAGAGAAAAGTGTGAAAATCAAGGAAAGGCTCTTGGCCCATCCAGATTATCAAAAGGCAAAGAACATTTTATTCTATATCTCCTATGGTAATGAGGTTTACACCCATGATATTATAAAGCATGCATTTCAAACTGGTAAGACCATCAATGTTCCTGTGACCGATGTGGAATCAAGGACACTTCATATATCTCAACTCTCTTCATGGGATGATCTAGCACCAGGTGCTTATGGGATACTTGAACCAGTTAAAGAAAAACAAAGGCCTGTTCATTTTGATAGTATCGATCTTATAATCGTTCCAGGAGTTGCTTTTGATAGAAAGGGGAATCGGCTGGGCCATGGCGGGGGATACTATGACTGGTTAATCGGGAAACTTCCAACGGTTCCTACTATTGGTCTTGCATTCACCTTTCAGATTGTTGAGGAATTACCTGTTGAATCTAGTGATCAAAAAGTACGAACGATTCTTACTGAGGATGAGATAATAAATTGTCTATGAGACAAGTTCAGCTAAACGATCTTGTTTTATTGCATTTTTCAATTCCATGGCGATCCGTTCACCATAACTAATGGAATCACCATAGAGATATCCTGAATGGGGAGTGAAACGGGTTAACGGGCTACCTGGAATCCTCATGGAAACATCAAATACAACCATTTCCTCTTTACCCCGGTCTGCAGCAATTGCACCTTGAAGAGCAAAAGGTCCAATGATACCTGGTGGATACTCCTTTTTTGTTGTTTCTACAAATCGTTCACCGAGATCAAATATCTTCTCAATGATCGATTCTTTTGTTGTTGCAGCAATATGCCCTGTTTCGATCATTTTTGGTTCAAGATATTTAAGGACCTCTAATTGCTCATTGGCTGGAAGTCTGATCAGGCCATCTAAATTCGTCTGTCTTCGAGTATCAGTTCCCATGATCTCAAGAGCATCATCTATCAAAGAATAAAAATAATTGAAATTGATCTGAGCACCGACAACATATTCTTCGATAACTGCTTTTTCTAGAGCCTCAGGGGTAATACTTTTTTGTTTTAACAGTTCGTTTGCCTTAGCTTTATAATCCTTAGGGTTTGTTGCATAGAAGAATGCTCGTTCATACCCCCGAATTGCTTCATTGACCTTTACAAGGACCAGTCGGTCTATTTCTTCTGGTGATGAATATATCTTCGGATAACGGATACCTGCTTTTTTAAGGAGATAATATTGATTCTTCGGTACATCACGTTCTTCAAGTTTTACCATACCTCTAGTTCCATAGATGGGGACTTTGAAGTTATTTTCAATATCATTGAAATCAAAATAGACCCAGAAATAGCGACTATGGACAAATATCGTATTTTTCTTTTTTAATTGCTCTTGTATCTCTGGATTGGTTATATCTGAGAATTTATTAAGTACAATGGTCTCATCGATACATCCTCTCCCATCATCTCGAGTTCGATAATATTTTGAATAAGTTTTTTCTCGTCCCTTTTGGCAGACAGCAAGGGTCTTGAACCCATGTTTTTTTGCTCCACGACTGACATCAAGACCTGAATGTCCCCCTAAAACACCTATTGTTATATCCTGTGCATCATATGAATCTACGATATCTTGAATGATCTTACGTTCTATCATTTTATATTCCTCCTGAATTTGCATTACAAAGCCATTCATTTCAATGATCAATCATTTACTTTATTTGAAATGAGGTCTTTTTGAAAGATGATCTGGTAATGGTACCGGCTGTATAGGGTAATCTTTCAAATGTTCATCAATAATAGTTGATAATTCTTCAAGAGAGTATTCTTTGTTATCATCACCAATACCAGGTTTTCTGAAACGAGGTTTAAATCTTTTGGAGGCTTTTTCCTTATCTCCAACAACGATAATGATTGGTACCCATTCTTTTTCTGCATCTCGGATCCTGCGACCAACACTTTCCTGACGGTCATCTATATCTGCTCTGATACAATGATATCTTGATATCTTGTTTAATTCTTCTAAATAATCCTGACAATCAGAGAGAAAATCATTTCCAACAGGGATAAATCTGATCTGAGTAGGTGATAGCCAGAGCGGAAGCATTGCCTTTTCACCCTGATTCATCCTAATAGCTTCTTTTTCTAAAAGAGCATACATCACCCGTTCAATTGCCCCAGAAGGACTGCAATGAAGGATAAGTGGATGGTGTTGTTCACCATTGGTATCTGTGAACTTGATATCATATCGTTCACCATTCTCTATATCGATCTGATCAGTACTTAATGCAGAGGCTTTTTCTGACAGGTCAACAAAGTTGAACTCGAATTTTAAGATAAAATAGAAAATACGTTCATCCCACATCTCAAGAAGAATTGGCTTACCGAATTTTTTAACTAGGTCCAAAATAAAAGTTTTGTTCTGATCGTAAAACTCCCTTGTGGTACGTAAGGCCATCTCAACATCAGCTGTCTCGATACCAATGTTATGTAGTACACTTAATGAGAGATCAAAACGAACCTTGAACTCATCCATTGCCATGCCCATATCAGATACAAGTGCATGGACATCGGGCATGGTGAACGCCCGGAGTCGACGAAGACCGGTAAGCTCCCCCGATTGCTCCCGTCTAAAGGAGTATCGTGTCATCTCATAGAGTTTTAATGGAAGGTCCTTATAGCTTATGGTAGCATCATGGGCCATGAGGAATTGTCCGAAACATGCTGCGAAGCGAAGAAAGAAGCTTCTCTTGTCACTTTCGATCTGATATTGTCTTGCGGGAAAACGTTGAAGATATTTAGAAAGAGTTGGATGATCCATATCATACATGATAGGGGTTTCGACCTCAAGTCCACCATATGAGATAACTCTATTGGTGACATATTGCTCTAATAGTTTCTTAATGAATCGACCTTTGGGATAAAATCTCATGTTACCTGCGTCTGATGCAGGCTCGTAATCGGCTATCTCCAATTTTTTCATTAAACCAACATGAGCGGGTTCCTGTTTGACTGCTCTTGATTTCTCCTTTTCATAAAATGAGAATGTTTTTAGATTTTGATTATCGTTAAAATTGAATGTATCGATATCATGAAGTGTTCCATCTTCAGTAAGAATGTGCCAGTAGGAGCTTAGTTTTCGTTCTTTTTTCAATGATTCTGTTTCTTCTTTATCTCCCTCTTTTCCTGGTATGATCTCTCGGGATAGCTCAGAAAGTGGATGACCTTTACAGGATATCTTAAATGCTTTATACCATCCAAACGGGGATCGTTTAACAATATATCCTTGTTCCTTTAGTGAATGTTCTATTTCTATAAGTATCTCTTGGGCAGCGTTGGGTTTTGCCAGATCTGAAGAAAGATGAGCATATGGATATATCATAATGTTTTTGACATGAAGTTGTTCAGCGGTCTTGATTATCTCAGAGGTTGCATCTGCGGTAGCAACAGCAGGAGATTTTTCATCGATTGTCTCCACAGCGGTAAAAACTGTTAATGCTTCATCGAACCTATCTGACCTTTTGGATATTTCTTCAGGTTTCTTAATCGCTTTATCTTTGACCTCGTATTCAATATAATCGCTGTGAATCAGTAAGAGCTTCATAACATCAAACCCTGTCTCGTCCAAAACAAATAACCGTTTTTAAAGATACTGATTGAATAATTCATGGGGGAGGCGGCGGAGGTGTTAAACACCGTTTCCTTAAAAAAAATTATGAACTCCTTTGCAATCCCATCTCTCCGCCTATCCCCTACATGCTTTTGATGATATAAGAACATTTCGAAATTTTCATTTTAAACAAAAATTAGGGGCTTTTTTATAGATGTTCTAGTGTCCCGTATCTTATGAAAAAATTATTCTCAATAGCAAATTTTATATAGTTAACAATAGTTAATATTAGTATAGTATAGGGGACTGACATATGAAAAAACTTTCAAATTCTTTTAGGGGAAGTCTAAAAATATCAATGATTATGAGCATACTGATCATACTCCTTGTCTCAACCATCTCCATTGGGATGGAAGAACAAACAGGTGCTCTTACCACCGGCGCAATACCTTATGAAGGAACATTACGTATCTATATCGTTGAACCTGTTTCAAGATGGGACAACTATGATGGCGAGCCATACCATTTTGGTTTTCTTGATTTCGCATATAACGATGCTCTCGATCTAGATTACCAAGAAACCTACACTGATTCGATAACATGGGATGGAGCAAGCGCAGGTTATGGGGACATTCAAGAGGATAATATCATCGTTATGGCCGCACTGTTCAACCCCGAGATAAACAAAGGATATTCATATCCGCCAATGAAATCACCATTTGAAGCCCATTATATTGATGCAGCATGCGCAGCTACACCAGGCAATTCCGCATCCAACACCGTCAATGAAGATTTTACCCATACCGTCTTTGTAGAAGAGGCAACCGCACAATATTGTCCATATTGTCCAGCTATGGCAGATGCTCTTAATACGATCTATGAATCTGAAGAATATCCATTTTATTTCACAGCACTTATAACAAAAGATAGACAAGGAAATACCATTAATCAAGTTGCCCTAGATTACCTCATAGATCAATATAATCATGCAGCATATCCAACTGCTCAAATCGATGGTGGATACAAAACAGTCGTAGGCGGATACGATAACCCTGACACATATGCAACACGAATACAATCAGCAGGACTACAAGATATCCATGATGTTGATTTTTCAATTTCTGTCGAATGGCTTGGAGATGGAAACATCAAAATAGATGTGAGCATAACTAACAATGAAGAACTTTTCAATGAAAAACCCGGAGCACCAACAATAACAGGTCCAACATCTGGAAAGACCGGTGAAGAACACTCTTATCAGATAGCTGCCGAAGACCCTGACGGAAACGATCTCTATTATTTCATAGACTGGGGCGATGGAACCGATATCGAATTGATCGGGCCGTATTCATCTGGTAGAACCACAACAACTAAACATAACTGGAGTGAAAAAGGGGATTACATAATAAAAGTAATGTCACGAGATGTCTATGATTCACGAAGTGACTGGGTTTCTCTTGAGATATCAATGCCGAAACAAAAAACATCATATACAAATATATTGAGCCTATTTGAGAGATACATGAAGATCCTCGACGATTTCGCAACACAATTTGAAAAACAGATGTTACTACCATAATGGAGTATAAAAATAAAAGGTGTCATGAAGATGAATGAAATGAAGAGGAAGATTGGATATTCATCGATCCTTCTTGTCTTACTTTTATTTTTAACCACTGGTTTTTCAAATGTATATGCAATGGAAATAACTGATAGCCATACCAATCTAAGCCATGGGGCTATATCTAGAACAGTTGATACAACAATGAACAGTCCACCTAATCCACCTGAGATCACTGGGCCAACAAGTGGGATCATAGATCAATATTATACTTATAATTTCACCTTAACAGACCCCGAGGGTGATGTCATGTTCAACCTTGAAATCGATTGGGGCGATGGAACCGATTCCATTGACTGTGGTTGTGGAAAATCCTGGCAGAATGGAACAGTGATACCTGTTTCACATCGATGGAAAAAGCAAGAATCATATGCTATAAGTGCTCGCGTATCCGATTCATATGGTCATTATAGCAACTGGTCAGATCCTTTGGTTGTTAGCATGCCAAAACAACATACAAGTGCTCTCTTTTCAAGATTCTCGGATATCTTCCAACAATTCACTTTGCTACACACTTTTTCTGAACTATCAAAGATATTTCAATAAAAAATAGACGGGATATTATTGATCCCATTTTTCTTTTTTTAAAGTAATTTTTTATATTCTGAAGCATCGAGAAGACTGTTTATTTCTTCGGTCTTTTCCACCTTAAGTTCAACAAGCCATCCATCATCATAGGGGCTTTGGTTAATCGTCTCAGGAGCATCCTCAAGAGCCTCATTTACTTTTGTAACAGTTCCTGCAACGGGAGCATATATCTCAGACACGGATTTTACCGATTCCACAACACAAAGCTCATCGCCCTTTTTCATCTTTTTTCCCACATCCGGGAGCTCAGCAAAAACAATATCTGTTAACTCTGATTGTGCATGATCGGTGATACCAATGATCACATGGTCATCTTTTACCTTGACCCATTCGTGGGTATCCGTATATTTCAAATCATCTCGTATTTCGTCACCCATAATTATCAAACCCATGTATTTACCATGTTTTTTTAAACATTTGCAAAACCGATGGGCAGAACAATGAGAATATCAATGATCACAATTTTTATTTATTTATATAAGTTTTAATAGTATCCTTCAAATTATGATTATCGGTTAGGGATTATCTTGGAGGAGATGAATCAATTAAAAACAGAAATAAAACAGAATCCTACAGTATTCTGTACTAATAAAAAAATAAGTGCAGATAACCTCCTTAAGGATTCACATCTGAAATATAAGATAATAGCTGATTTCACCTGCGATATTGAGGTCTGTAGAGATAATAATGGCCAAGTAATTTACGTCAGCCCTGCTTTTGAAAGGATAACTGGTTACTCATGTGATGATTATATTTCAGGTAAGTTAAAACCATTGGATATAGTTCATCCTGATGATAAAACAATCTTTAAACAATATATATCTAAGATATTGACAAAGGAGGAAATTGTTGATCTTGAGTACAGGTGCGTTAAAAAAAATAATAATATCATTAATCTACAAATCAACTCACAGCCGATCCTTGATTCAAATGGAATATATTTAGGTCGTCGAACGAGTATTCGAGATATTACTAAAAAAAAAGAGATAGAACATGAACTTATCCACGCTAAAGAAAATTACACCAATCTCGTCAATAACATTGGTGTTGGGATTATGGTTATTAATAAATCATACAAGATAGAATATTCAAATCCCCGGCTTTTACATTGGTTTCCCCATATTGAAGATGATAAGAATCCATCATGTAGAAAACTTTTCAACCATACCAAAAAACCGGATGTGTGCGAGAATTGCCCAGCAAAATTAGTGTTCTCAGATGGAAAAGTTCACCAGTCGGCATTTACAATCGAAAAAGACTCTCAATTAAAGTCGTATAAAATAATTTCAACACCGATTAAAGATGATGGTGGTACTATTACGTCTGCAGTTGAGATTATCGAAGATATCACCATCGAGAAACAACAGGAAGCAGAAATCATCAATACAAAGAATCAATTGCAAGAGGTAATCGACAATACCTCGGAACTCATCATTGGATTCAATCTTGATAAAACAGTATACATGTGGAACAAGAGGATAGAAAAACTTTCAGGTCATAAAAAATCAAACATGTTGGGTCGCCATATTAGAAATATACCAATCTTTGAGAATTCGAATTTTCTTGAAGAATCTTTAGACAATATAAGAAAGAACCTCCCCATTTCAAAGGATAATTTGATACTTATATCAAAAAATGGAAAGAGGCGGATAATAAAACCAACTTATTCGACAATTAGAGACAGTGAACTCAAAGGTATCTTGTTGTTTGGTCAGGATATAACTCTTGAAATTGAAAAACGACAGCTTATTTCGGGCAGAACCTATTTGATTATCGATCAAACAAATGATACTTCACTTCATATTTTCCATCAAATTACTCAGGATGCGAAAAAGGGTTTGATAATAAGTAGGTTTAATCCAAATGAAGAATACTCAGAATATCCTCAGGACAATCTTGAGAAAATAAATCTTTCTAGGGCTCTGATTCAACAAGGACATGAAAATAATAAACCATTTGATATACTAATGAGAAGGATAAAAAAATTCTGTAAATCCGTAGAATCAGGTATTATTCTTCTTGATAGAATTGATTACCTTATCTATCAATTTTCTTTTGAGGATTTTCTTCTTTTTATCTATGAAGCAAATGAATTCATTTCGAAATCAAGTGCCAATCTCCTGATAAGGTTGAATCCTTTGATATTTGATAATAAACAATTTGCAGCGTTAAAAGAGGAATGTCCTTTGCTCCCCTCTCAAGATATAAAAAAGATAGCACTTGAAGAACCTCTAATCGACATCATTCAATTTATACATACAAATCAACAAATGAACTCAGTTGTGACTTTCAAGAGTATAAAAGATGAATTCTCTATTGTTGATGTAACCGTTCAGAAACGATTGTACAGCCTATTGGAAAAAAAATTGATCCATATTACAAGAGAGGGCAGGTCAAAGACAGTAACATTATCTGAAAAAGGTAAACAACTTCTCATTAATAGAATACATAATTAGTTAGCCATAAATGAATTTATATGGGCGAATATAATTCAATTTTAAAACAATTTTAAAGTTAAAATTAAGCTATTTTAAAGATTTACATATAAAATAAATACTATTATTATTTTTAGGTTGGGAAGTGGGATGGTATTGCTTAACTATCCGAAACCTCCAAAGTGGCAATAAGGATGGATGTATGGGATCATTCATTTTTCATCCTTTTCTTCCCCATATACAATCAATATAATTTCAAAAAATTGATTATAATCGATAAGGAGAAATGGGAATGAAAAACTCCATTTTAAAGAAAAAAAACGCCGATAATGAAATATCATCCAATACAAAAGGAATTTCACTTAATATAAAGGTAATTAGCTTATTTTTAGCAATGAGTCTGATACCTTTGGGTATTGTTGGAATAATGGCATATAATATCGCAGCAACATCAATATCTGAACAAATTGAATCGCAATCAACAGCATTGGAAGAAGAATCAGAGGCGAAATTCGAAGCTGTACAAGAAATGAAAAAATTCCAAATAGAAGAATACTTCGTAGATCTCGAAGGTAAAATGCATGTAATAAAGGACAATCCTTTCATACAGGAGAGGCTTGATGCTTTTGATGAAGCTTTTATGATTGCAGGTGATTCTATTGATTCTGATGAATGGCGCAGTCTTAAAAATCAATGGGATTTAACATTTGCAGATATCTGCAATGACCTAGGAATAGAAGATATCGCACTGATGTGTCCAGAATTTAGTATCGTATATACCTATAGAAAAGATAGTGATTTAGGGACTTTTGTTACAGATAACAAAGATACGCCATTTTACTCAGCATATCTTGATCTACAAAATGGAAATGATGATATTGGTATAAGCCCCTTCCAAAAATATGAGCTGGCAGATGGACAATATTGTGCATATATAATCGGCCGGATGCCAAGTGAAACACACGTTGGTTTCCGTATCTCAAAAGATAAAATCAACGAAATCGTACAACAGAGATATGGATTAGGACAAACAGGGGAGTCATACATTGCTGGAGAGACCAATGGACAAACTTATCTGCAAAGTGATCGAATTGTAAAAAGCGGTGAGATAGGTGACGTGAAATCAAATGACTACATTGATCTTGGCTTAGCTGGTGAAACGGGAGTAGCCCACAAAATTGGCAGCACAGGGGATAATGAATTAGTTGCTTATGCTCCATTAAATATTCAAGGGCTTGATTGGACCCTTCAAACCACTATGGCAGAGTCAGAGATATTCTCAGCAGTAACACAGGCTGAAATAGCTGGACAAGCCGCATTATCAAATCTTCTGTATACAACTATCTCTGTAATAGTAATAGCAGCAGTTATCATTGCGATCGTCGGATACATGGTTACTCGAAGTATTGTCAACCCAATTCAAACCATTGCAACAGAAGCTAAAAGGATGGCCGATACTGGTAATCTTAGTATTCGAGCATCAGTAAAAAGAAAAGATGAGATAGGGCAAATGGCGACTGCAATTAATGCAATGCTTGATAATGTCGCCCAACCAGTTAAAGAACTTTCGGGAGTTGCAGAAACGATTGCCAAAGGTGATTTAAGAACAGAGGTAGATATTGATGCTAAAGGCGATATCAACAATTTAATTGGTTCCTTTAAAGAAATGACAGAAAAATTAAAAAATCTTATTAAAGACATCAAAGAAAGTTCAAATGAAACAGCATCAGCTGCAGAAGAACTCAGCAGTAGCGCTGAAGAAGTAAATGCATCAATAGAGGAGACATCATCAACCATCCAACAAATAGCAAATGGATCAAGCAGAACCTCCGAACAAACCAATTTTGTTCTTGAGGAAACAAAAAGAGCAGGTGATGCAGCTACACAAGGTAAGGCCTCATCTGCAGAGGTCAGTATTAAAATGTCAGCGATTAAGACAACAACCCAAGAGGGAGCTGAAAAAATCGCATCACTTGGTAAGAAAAGTAAAGAAATCGGAAACATCGTAAACACTATCAACCAAATCAGCGAACAGACAAATCTGCTTGCGTTGAATGCTGCAATAGAAGCAGCGCGAGCGGGTGAAGCTGGACGTGGATTTGCAGTTGTCGCAGATGAAGTAAGAAAACTTGCAGAAGAAAGTGGACAGGCAACAAAACAAATCTCAGAACTAATCAAAGGCATCCAAAGTGAAATCGAAGACGCTGTGAAAAGTATGGATGATAATACTAGACAAGTTGATGAGGGGAGTGCAGGTGTTCAAGAAGCAGTAGGATTATTTGAGGAACTCCCTACGATTGTAGAAGCAGTGAACAAAGCAGCAAGTGAGGTTTCCTCAGTCGCTCAAGAAAATGCAGCAGGTAGTGAAGAAGCAGCATCAGCCATGCAACAAGTATCCACTTCAATGCAAGAGGTGACAAGCAGCTCCCAAAGACTTAGTGAATTAGCTGAACATATGAATAATTTAGTAGATCAATTCAAGATTTCCGATAGTGCTGATTTTACTAAAAAATCTCAATCATATACTTCAACAACACCAAAGTACACCGAGAAGCAATCTAAACCGCAAACACCACAAAAACCCTCTTCTTTTTCTCCACCAAAGAACTTCAATATGTCAAAGGTGAAAACTCCAGAAACAGGACTTAACAAATCAAGAAATAATCAAAAAGAATATCAACAAAAACCGGTTGATAATAATGAATCTGAGTCAGATTCAAATGAGGATGAGGTGAAAAATTAATGCCAGTAGGATCAGAAAAAGATAATTTAAAAGATGTAAAATCTTCCGAGGACCGTCAACTAGTTATATTTAAGATTGCAGGTGAAGAATTCGGAGTGGATATAAACGAGGTCAAAGAAATTATCCGCTGGGAAGAGGTCACTCGCATTCCAAATACAGAGACTTTCATAAAAGGAGTTATAAACCTCCGGGGTAGCATTGTGGTTGTAAATGACCT
>Ga0180433_10005381_pt1 | contig 17351 bp, 20 predicted proteins | sample SS_ome_8_FD_132980 | JGI IMG/M metagenome (GOLD analysis project Ga0180433, IMG submission 132980) | Hypersaline lake sediment archaeal communities from the Salton Sea, California, USA - SS_1_D_1 metaG | ecosystem: Environmental > Aquatic > Non-marine Saline and Alkaline > Hypersaline >... | reverse complement strand
TATAAACCACCTTTTTCTTCCGGTAAATTAAAATTAGATAATTTATTACATCCTTCCTCTTGACATCTATTCGATTTTACATTAATCATATTTTCTTTTTTATGTTCAAAACAATAAATCCCTTTTGTTTCACCATCAAAATTAAATGAAGGGGTTATTTTATCACATCCTTCATGAAGACATTTTTGTGATAAAATATTTATCATACCATTTAATTTGTGTATATTACAATACAAAGGTTTTTTCTCTGATGGATAATTACATGAACCAGGTGATGAACAACCTTCACTTATACAATATGTTTTTTTTATGTTAATCATTCCATCTAATTTATGCTTATTACAATATAGTGCTTTCTTTTCTAAAGGAAAATTAAAATTTGCTAATGTTTTACAATCTTTTTGAATACATTTTTTATCTTTAATATTACACATATTTTCTAATTTATGGTCAAAACAATATAATGGGATTGTTTCAGAAGAGAAATTATATATTGGTTGTTTCTGACATCCTTTATGAATACATTTATTCGATTTTATATTAATCATATTTTCTTTTTTATGTTCAAAACAATAAATTCCTTTTGTTTCACCTTCATAATTAAATGAAGGTTTCTTATTACAATCTAAACAAATATCCCCTGAAACATCAATCATTCCTTCTTTTTTATGATTTACACAATATAATCTTTTATTTTCTGTTGGATAGTTAAATGAAGGTCTTTTATCACATTCAAGACACGTTGTATCAACAACATTAACCATATCTTTTAATTTATGTTTAATACAATATAATCCTTTCTTTTCACCAAATAATTAAATCTTGGTTGAATAATACATTCATTAATTTTACATGTGTTATTTTTAATATTTATCATATTTTCTTTTTTATGCTTGGAACAATATAATCCTTGTTTTTCTGAGGGAAAATTAAAAATTGGCTGTTTTGAACATCCATCAAAATTACATAATACTATTCCTTTAATGACCATTCCTTCTTTTTTATGTGTAACACAATATAATCCTTTTTTTTCAGAAGGATAATTATAGCCAGGTCTAACATTACATCCTTTTTCCAAACATTTTTTATCAATTATATTTATCATTCCATTTAATTTATGCTTAACACAATATAATCCTTTAGTTTCACCTTCAATATTGTAAGATGCTCTTTTTATGCATCCTTCTGTACTTTTACACATTCTAGAACCAAAGTTTATCATTCCATTTAATTTATGTTTAAAACAATAAAGTCCTTTAATTTCTTCCGGTAAATTAAAAAACGGTTCTTCATTACATTTATCAAAATTACAATAACGTTTAACCATTGTTATTGTAATTAATCATTGAACTTTAAATTCAATTTTTTAAGAAATTTACATTACCATTCCACCAGCGGGGAAACCGACTAAGTTACCACCGATACCGAAACCTGCACCCATACGAGTTGCAGAACCGACCGAAGGGGCCCAAAGATCCAAAATGGCAAAGATGGCAGCAGCAGAAATACCGATCATAGCCACTTCTTCAAGTGACAATCTTCTACCTCTAGGGATAAAGTAAGCAGCCAAAGCAACGGCTAAACCTTCAATAAGATATTTTGCGGCACGTTTAAGGATTTCACCGACATCTAATCCACCCATATCTTGCATATATAATCTATTATAGAAAATAATTTATAGTAAGGATTTAAAAGTACAATATATAATATAATTATGAGTAATCAAGAAATAGTTGAGGATTTCTTAGAGTCTGATACACCTATTCCAGGGCAGAATTATGTATGTTTAAGTTTTATATCACCAGAGAAAGTATTAAAGAGAAAAGAGCCTTTTGTTTGTAAAAACTTTATAAAGTATTGTCTTAAGGAATTAAAGAAAGATAATGATCCTGAACATTTAGATCCAGAGAAATTTACACCAGAATTTATTGATAGATTAAATATAGATGAAATGTTTGAAGATTTTATGTATAAAAATGATGAACTATTAACACAACAATTTTCTGAACAAAATGATTTCCAAACAAGTATGCGTGGCCTTAAGATACGTGGAACATATGATACTCGTAGAGAAGCTGAAGTTCGTGCTAAGGTTCTTCAAAGAAGAGATAAAAATTTTCATGTTTATGTTGGTCAAGTTGGTTATTGGCTTCCTTGGGATCCTAATCCCGATAAAATTGAATATCAAGAATTTGCTAATGATCAGCTCAATACTTTAATGAAAAAATATCAAGAAAATAGAGAAAACAGAGATGAATTTTATCATCAAGAAACTGAAGACCGTAAAAGAAAAGCACGTGAGGAAGGTAAAAAGAATGTTTCAATGCGTGGAACACATCTTGATAATGAGGATGAATCAAAACAACATATTGATGAAATGCGTAAAATTGCAGATGAGAAGGATAGCATTTATGAAAGTATTTCTAATGCAAGTAAAGTAAGAACAGAACCTCAAGAAAGTATTCAAGAAAATACACAAGAAAATACTCAAGAAAATACACAAGAAAATACACAAACAATTGAAATTGGTTCATCAGATAAATATGCAGATCCTTGGATGGAACGTAAAGCAATGGCAGGTAAAAATATAGATGTAGGTGATGGTTCATCAGATGTTTCACAACAGGAAAGAGACCAAAATTTAGATAAAATAGTGAAAGACATCTTTTGAGGGATACATCCCTCAAGCACCCTTCTTGCCTTCGGCAACAAAAAACAGTTTAATCTACAATCCCTATAATCACTTTTGGGGTTAAGCCCTTTTTCTAAAAGGGCTTATAAACAGTTTAAATAACAAATCACTATAATTTTTTTCAACTGTTTATTGTTGCCGAAGGCCAAGAGGAGGTTTTATCGTCTTTAGACGATACCCACCTACCGGCGGTAAAGGAACCCTAGGTTCCTTTATTTTCTTTTATAATACTAATGAAATCATTAGTATTTTTATTTTTATTTATAGGATGTGCTCTAGTTATAGGGGGATATGTAAAGACTAATCAACAATGCCCTCCACCTGTTGTAGAATATAGATATGTTCCAATGACATTTGCACAAGAGCAAGATTTAAGTGTTCCTGTTTTATCAGTTTATGGAAAAATGTTTGAGGATAACAGTCCATGGGTTAAAGCTCAAGGATATGCGGATCAAACAACTGTACGTCAATTACAAAAAGATGTAAATAAAAATTTAATTTAATTTTTTCCAGATAAATATAGGTTGTGGATTACTATAATCTTCTTTACAATATGATATTACCCCTAAATATTTTGCATTTATAAATTTATTTACATCTCTTACCATCCAATTAACATATTTATCATTCTTTTTTTGATTAATATTTATAGCCATAACACCTCCTATAATAAGTACGTCCCATACTTTTTTAAGAACTTTTAATAAAAATTGATTATACCATTGTTCTTCTTCAGAATAATTATTTAATGATTGATTTTTATTTTTAGTATATTTTTCAATATTATAATAAGGAGGTGATGTAAAAATTAGGTCATAATTTCTTTTTGGTATAATAACTTCTTCTGCTTTTCCTGATATCATTTTATATTTTGTAAAATGATTATTTCCTAATTTTTGAATAATTTCTTTATATCCTTTTATGAGGCATTTATTCGGGTCAATACCAACATATTCTGTATTACTTGCTATAGCGCCAATTAATCGGTCACCCCAACCGCTAGAAAAGTCTAGAATACTTTTAGAGTTAAATATTTGTATCATTGCCATCATTATATTTGGTCTAAAACTGGTGCATTGTTTATTTAACTTATATAAGGCTTCTCTAAGATTTTGGATATTTACAATTCCAAATTTTTCAAAAGTGTATTTATAAACTTTGTCTTTATTATTTATAAAGTAATTAAAAGGGCTTGGATTACCAATAACGGCACACTTCATTCTACAAGTTTCGGTAAAATATGAACTTATTTCCAAAAAATCTTCATAATCCTTATTTTTATTAACTAATAATATACTCTTTCCTTGAAATCTAAATGTTAAATCATTAATACTCCTTACCCTATAATCCTTTTCTTCAATTCGATTTTTAAAATCATATTTTTTTAAAGTTTCAAACATAGAATAAATCTTTTCAATATCCGTAAAATCACGATAATAGGGAAAATCATTTAGCTCTGGTGCTCCAATCCATATAAAATCACCTTTTGTAAAATCTTTGTGATATTGCCATATTTTAGCATTATAAGTTTTACTACTTAGATATGGTGGTATGAAACCCGCTTCCTTTTCAAATTCTTGAGAAGGAGTAATTACATCTGTTCTTTTTTTATTTATTTTATCTTCTTCTATTTTATGTCCTACTTGAACAACTTTAAATTCCGTTTCAGGAAATACCTTGTATAAAGCATTTAATAATATACCACTACCAGACACTAACCACATTCTTTTTACTATTTTTTTAGGTATATTTTCAGGCCAGTTTTTATTTATATTTTCGGCCATTATATTAATAAATTCATTATCAAAAAAACCTAAATTTAATAATTTAGAATTGGGAGTATCTTTATTATATTTTTCGGCATACTTATATAATTCAGATAATTTATTAACTTTTTTAGCAAAAACTTTAGTATTTGGAAAATTTTCAACTTGTTTAGTTATTTTATGGTTTTTATTTCTTAATGGAGTGAAGATAATTATTTTTTTATTGGCTTCTAATCCACATTGTGCTAAAGCTAATTGTCTTATATCATTAGGTGAAAAAACATAGATAATTTCTTTTTCTTTTAATTTTTGTAAATATTCAATACCGGCTCTTTGTTTGGAATCAAAGGGAAGTAAATCATCTCTAATAATAAAAATATTTTTATATTGTTTTACAATTATTTTCATTAATATAGTATATATAATGTGTGGAATAATTGGATATTTAGGAAAATCTCATAAATTACAGTTATTAATAAATGGATTAAAAATGCTTCAAAATAGAGGATATGATAGTGCGGGAATATCTTTATTAAATGAAGAATTTTATCTTGAAAAATTAGCTTCATCAAATGTTTGTGACAGTATTAGTACATTAGAAGAAAATATAAGACAATTTAATAACAAAGCTTTAAATGGTATAGCTCATACAAGATGGGCAACACATGGAGGAAAGACCGATTATAATGCTCATCCTCATATAAGTTCAAACGGTTTATTTTCATTGGTTCATAATGGAATAATAGAGAATTATGCAAATTTGAAAGAGTTTTTATTATCTCAGGGCAAAATTTTTAAATCCGATACTGATACAGAAGTTATAGTGAATTTATTAGAATATAATTATGAGAAAATACAGAATTTAACAAAGGCAGTAGAAGAAACACTCGGTCAAATAAAAGGTACATGGGCTCTTTTAATTCAATGTGTTAAATATCCATCATTATTAATATGTGCAAAAACTGGAAGTCCATTATTATGGGGAAAAAACGAAGAAGGTTATATATTTACATCAGAATCTTCTGGTTTTTGTAATGAAGTAAATGAATATTTTATTGTTTCAGATCATTCTTTTATGATTTTTAGTGAAGATAAAATATTTACAAAAGAACATTATCATGGTATTATTGCGAATGACTTTATTGAAAATGAAGAAAGTAATAAATTAGAAAAAAATATGTTTTCAACATCACCATATCCTTATAAACATTGGATGCTTAAAGAAATTATGGAACAACCAGAATCAATAGCAAGATGTTTAAATAATGGAGGACGTATAAATGGAAATGAAATAAAACTAGGAGGTTTGGATGATAATAGAGAAATATTATTGAAATTTAATCATGTAAAAATTTTAGCTTGTGGAACATCATTACATGCGGGAATATATGGTGCGAATTTTTTAAGAAAATGGGGTGAATTTCGCTGTGTTGAAGTAATTGATGCTTCTGAATTATCTGAAGATGATATTATTGATGATGTTCTTTATATAGTTCTGTCCCAATCAGGTGAAACTAAAGATGTTCATAGAGCAATGGAACTTATAAGACAAAAAACAACATCAAAAATTTTAGGTATTGTAAATGTTGTTGCCTCGCTAATTGCACGTGATGTTGATTTTGGTGTATATGTAAATGCTGGTTCTGAAAAAGCAGTTGCATCAACAAAATCATTTATCGGTCAATGTATTGTATTAGTAATGATATCAATGTGGTTTCAACAGAATAGGTTATTGGTGAATAAGAAGAGTGTGAATTCATTATTATCATTAGAGTTAAGTTCTTATCAAACGATAAACATGTGTCATGAATATATAAAAGTATTATCAGAACAATTAAAAGATAAGGAACATATATTTATATTGGGGCGTTCAACAAATTACGCAATAGCACTAGAGGGAGCATTAAAGATAAAAGAAATAAGTTATATACATGCCGAAGGATATGCAGGAGGTGCTTTAAAACATGGACCATTTGCATTAATTGAAAAGGGGACACCAATTATTTTAATTGCACCGAACGATGGAACATTTGGAAAAATGCATAATTGCGCCGAAGAGGTAAAATCAAGAGGAGCACAAGTAATATTAATAACAGATATGAGTAAAAGCGAAGTGATAAAATATGGAAATGTATATGATGAAATAATACCTATTGCTAAATGTGGTTATTTTACCTCTCTTTTATCTGTAATACCTCTTCAATTACTTTCCTATTATATCGCTCTTGAAAAAAACCTTAATTGTGATTTCCCAAGAAATTTAGCTAAAGTGGTAACCGTTGATGGATAAATTATTTAATTAAAATTTAAATTTTTTAGTTTAAAAAAGAAATCTTAGTATAATTATTTCCATGGTTGAAGAAATTTTGAAGGAAAATCCTCATCGCCACGTATTGTTTCCTATAAACTATAATAGTATATACGAACACTACAAGAACGCTAGAGCCACTTTTTGGAGTCCAGAAGAAATTGACTTTGGAAAAGATTTAAATGATTGGGAAAAACTAAATAGTGATGAACAACATTTTATTAAAATGATTTTAGCTTTTTTTGCTAGTTCAGATGGGATAGTAATGGAAAATCTGGCATTACGTTTTTTTCAAGATGTTCAAATACCAGAAGCACGTTCATTTTATGCATATCAGATTTTTATAGAGAATATACATAGTGAGACTTATTCATTATTAATTGATAATATAATAAAAGATGATGAAGAAAAATTACAACATTTTCATGCTGTTGATAACTTTCCTTGTGTTCATAAAAAAGCAAAATGGTCTGAAAAGTGGATAGCTGATGATAAATCTAATTTTGCTACACGTCTTTTAGCATTTGCTTGTGTTGAAGGCATCTTTTTTTCAGGTTCTTTTTGTGCAATATATTGGATAAAAAAACGTGGTTTAATGCCGGGATTAACATTTTCGAATGAATTAATATCAAGAGACGAAGGGATGCATACAGATTTCGCAGTAGAACTTTATAATCATCTAGAACAAAAATTAGAAAAAGAAATAGTATATGAAATATTCGAGGATGCAGTATCCATAGAAAAAGAATTTATTTTAGAAGCTTTACCTTGTTACTTAATTGGTATAAATTCAGATTTAATGAGTTCTTATATTGAATTTGTAGCAGACAGACTTTTAACACAATTAGGATATGATAAAATATATAATTCAGAAAATCCTTTTGATTTTATGGAAATGATATCATTGAGACCAAAAGCCAATTTTTTTGAAACAAGGGTAGGGGAATATGTAAAGGCAAAAGAAGATAATGAATTAGTCTATACAGAGGATTTCTAATATCCTATAAAAATTGATAAACAATAAATCAGTAACTAAAAATTTATAAAAGTTCAAAGAATGACAAAATATAATATAATGTGCAATATTAGTAATTATCATTTAAAAGAACGTATTTTAAAAAGAAAAAATAAAAATAATTTTTTGTTAACATCTTTAAAATCTTTAAAATCTAAAAATAAATACAAGTTATTTATTGACCCAAATGACTCATCCGGAGGAGGTTGTATTGGTATTTAATATCATTTTTTAACTTTCTATAATGTTTTTTAAAATCTTTTATAAAATATATGTTATTTGAATATTTACAAACATATTTTACAAATAATAATTTTAGTCTATATGATAAGAAATTAAAAGATTTATCTATTTTACGTTATAATAGTCAATTATGGTCTATTATTAAGCAATATTACTTTTATTTATACAATTTTAAACCAATATTAGTTAAATATCCGATTGAAACACTATTTTTAAATGAAAATACTTTATATGCTTTTTTATTAGTTTTTAAGGCATTGGAGGTTAAAAAGACATATATATTAGATATATCAACAAATCAAATAGATAATAAATCAATAAAACAAGCAGTAGGATATAAATATACACCTTATAATCACATCATATTTAATAAAAAAAATAAAAGGAATGCTTTTTTATTAGGTTATTTTTATAAATACAATATATTAAATTTTTCAGAAGATAAATTTTGGAAATATGATATATTAACATTTTTAATAAATAATGGAAAATTAAGTGAATATAAGAAGAAAGAAGTAATTTGTGCTTATTATAAGATGTCAAAATTAAATAAAAAATTAGAAAAAATAAAATTTCCAATTTTTAATAGATTGGAAGATAAAATTAAATTTATTAATGATAATAGAAATGAGATATATAAAAAAAATAAAGATAAAATAAATAATGAAGCAAATAGATATGCGAATGAATACATTAAAAATTATTCCTCAATTATAGAAACAGTAAAAAAATCAAATGAATTTAAATATTTTTGTAAAGAAGCAAAACCACAACTTTTAAAATTAGATATCAATGAATATTTACAAAATCGACCGATATCCAAGAAATGTTTTGAAAAAGAAGTGAATAATTTTATAAAAAAATACAAGTTGGGAAAATCTAGTTTTTATAAATAAAATTTTAAATTAAAAAATATTTAGCTTAAAGTGTTAATAATGACAGTTATAGATGATTATTTTAAATATCAGCAAGACGCCGAGAAAAAGTATGGAGTACAGACAACAGTATTTTTTGAAAATGGAAGTTTTTACGAAATATATGGAGTAGATAATGAAAAGGAGAAAATAGGTCGTCCAAATGAAGTAGCCAACATTTTAAATATTGCAATAACACGTAAAAATAAAAAGATAATAGAAAATTCTCGTTCTAATCCTTTATTAGTTGGTGTTCCTACACATGCTCAAGAAAAACATGTAAATGCATTATTAAATTCAGGTTTTACAATTGTATTTGTAGAACAAGTTACATCACCACCAAATCCAAAAAGGGAATTAACACGTATTTTAAGCCCAACCACAGACATAACGAAAGTAACAAAGGATACAAACAATTTAATGAGTGTATATTTGGAGACGAATAAGGTAAAAAATATAACATATTTATCTTTTGGTATAACTTATATAGATTTATCAACAGGTAAATCGTATTATTATAATTTGGTGAATATGGATAGTAATTTAGTAATGGATGAATTATATAGATTTATAGAGACAAACGAGCCGAAAGAATTGATATATTATATAAAAAATCAGTCAATTTATACAGAACAGGAATTTATAGAGCGGTTAGAATTGAATAAGAGAAAAATATATAATCAGAGTAGCGTGGAAACAGTACTATTTAAAATAACATATATAGAGGAGTTATTAAAAAAGGTATATAATATAGAAAGTTTGATAAGTCCAGTAGAATATATAGGTTTAGAGATAACACATGAAGCATTAAATTCATTCATTTTATTATTAAATTTTATTGAAGAACATAATTTTTCAATATTAAAGAACATAGAAATACCAATACAATGGGAACCAGAATTATTTTTAAATTTACAAAATAATACACTTTATCAACTAAACATAGTTCCGGATGAAACTTTAGACAATCCATTTTCTATTAGATCATTATTTGACGTGATAAATAATACACAGACAGTAGCAGGAAGGCGTTTATTAAGAGAGAGGTTATTAAATCCAATCATAAATGTGGATGATTTACAGATGCGTTATAATATGATAGAGGAATTAGTTGAGTATAATCCGATAAAAAATAATAAATTTCAACCATTATTAAAGAATTTAATAGACGGAGAAAGATATTTACGAAAAATGAGTTTAGGAATAGTGCATCCACTAGAGATAACAGCATTATTTAACAGTATAGAATTGATACAGAATATATTTTCGATATGTAGAGAGCATTTTACACTTTTAGATTGTAAGGAACCGGTAAAAATTAAAGAATTTATAGAACATATTTTACAAACTTTTGATATGGAGGAATTACCAAAATATTTTTTGGATAAAATTACAAATTCGGTATTTAATAAAGGAGTAAATACTTCAATTGATAATATTCAAAATGAAATAAAAGAAATTGAAAATTATTTTATAAACAAAGCCAAATTTTTTAGTAATTTTATTGAAAAAAATAGTGATTATATTAAATTAGATAATAATGATAGAGATGGATACTTTTTGGCAACAACACCCAAAAGAGGAGAGATAATAAAAGCTAAATATAAGGGTAAAGATTTTAAATTTTTAAAAACATCAGCAAATGTTTTACGTATAACAAGCGACGATACAGTAAAAAATAGTGATAGATTACAAGAGTTACGAAATACCCTAAAAATTGAAATGAAAAAAATATTTCAAGATAAATGTATTGAAATATATAATCAATATAATTCTGATTTAAAACTATTATTTGAAAAAGTAGCTAAATTTGATTTTTATTTAAGTTGTGCCATAACAAGTATTAAAAATGCATATACAAAACCACAAATAATTAATCAATTAACATCTTTTATAGATGCAACCGGCTTACGCCATCCAATAATAGAAAAAATTCAAGATGATATAGAATACGTTCCAAATGATTTAGAATTAAAAAATGAGGGAATTATAATTTATGGATTGAATGGAGGGGGTAAATCAAGTTACCTTAAATCTGTAGGATTAAATGTAGTTTTAGCACAAATGGGTATGTGGGTAGCATCAACAACATTCTCCTATTATCCTTTTACAAGAATATTTACACGGATTATGGGGAACGATAATATATTTAGGGGTCAATCATCATTTATGATAGAAATGACAGAATTAAGAACTATTTTAAAATATGCAGATGAAAGATCATTAATTTTAGGAGATGAGATATGTAGAGGAACTGAAATAACTAGTGCTCTTTCAATCGTTTCAAGTACCATTAAAATATTATCAGAAAAGCAAACTAATTTTGTTTTTGCATCTCATTTACATAAATTAACTGAATTAGATATTATTAAAAAAATCAAAATTAAGGAAATGCATATTCCACTAACGATTGAAGAAGATAAAATAATATTTGGTAGAAAGTTAATAAATGGAGTAGGAGATAGATTATATGGCTTAGAAGTAGCAAGCCATATAATCAATAATGAAGAATTTTTGAAACTCGCTGGAGATATTAGGAAGGGATTATTAGAAATAGATAAATCAATTGTATCAACTCAAAAATCTAAATATAATACGGATGTATATATGGATAAGTGTTTTATTTGTAATTGTACAAGCGATTTAGATGCACATCATATAGATTTTCAATGTATGGCAGATGAGAACGGGATGATAGGAAATAAACATAAAAATCAGAGGTCAAATTTAGTAGTATTATGTAAGAAACATCATCAAGATGTTCATAAAAACAAAATAAAAATAGAAGGATATAAAAAAACTTCTAAAGGAAAGGAATTAAAAATTAAAGAAATTTCTACTGAGCAGGGCGTTCCATAGCTCTTCCTAATGTATGAACTCCCATTGAACCACCTTGTTGCATTCTAAGAGCACGTTGAATTTGAGGAATATCAAGTTCTTCATTTGTATTACCAGAAGAAGAACCATCATTCTTTTCTCTTTCATTATGATCATCACTTCCTACTTTTTTCTTTAAAGATGAAATTTCTAAGTGCATCATTGAATTCATTTCAATTAATTCTTTAAAGGCTTTTTCTAAAACAGCTACGCGCTTTTGTAATTGAATAAAAGGTAAATCTCTTTGAATATTCATATTACTCAATCATAGAATATTTCATTTAAATTTTAACGCAGAAGCCAAAAAATGATAATAGGAGATTGTTTAATACTCATCATTGTTTAGGCTTAAATGTGTCGGGATTGTTTAACATTCCCTATTATCAGACCGTAAAAAACCGGATAATAGGGATGTTTATATGATTATAATATATAGAATATATCACTTATAAAAAATTGAATTAAAAAAATATTAATAATATATTATATGCTTATCCCAATCAAATGTTATACATGCGGTAAATTAATTGCCGACAAATATAAAGAATATCAAGATTTTCTTGAAGAAAAGAATAATGATGAAAGTCTAAAACTAAAAACAAATCAAATAGATGTTAAGCAACAAAAGTCATACGAATCGGAAATTTTAGATAAATTAGGTTTAACAAAATACTGTTGTAGAAGAATGTTATTAACAAGTGTAGATTTAACAGACTGCACTTAAAATAAAAATTGAAATTAAAAAAATAATAATAATATTATAATATGTTAAAAGTATGTGATTTATTTGCTGGAACTGGTTGTGTATCAAAAGCATTTTTAGATTGTGGAAATACAGAAATAGTTTATGCAAATGATTTTTGTAAAAATAGTAAAAAGATTTATGATATAAATTTTAGTCATAAATTAGATAATTGCAATATTTTTGATGCAAAAATAAATAAAAATATTGATATTCTTTGTGGGGGGTTCCCTTGCCAACCTTTTTCTATTTCAGGATTAAAAAAAGGATTTGATGATGAAAGGTCAAATGTTTTTTGGAAAATGCTTGATATTATTAAACAAAAAAACCCTAGATTTTTACTTTTAGAAAATGTAAAAAATTTAAAGGGACACGATAAAGGAGAAACATTTAAAGTAATATCAAATTCTTTAAAAAATGAAGGGTATAGCATAAAAGATTATATAATAAATACCTATAAACAGAGTGGTGTTCCACAGAATAGAGAAAGAATATATATTATTGGATTTAAGGAAAAAGAAGACTATAATTCATTTAATTTAGAACTAAAAAATAAAACACCAAAACCTATTAAAAATTATTTGGAAAATAACATTGATGAAAAATATTATTATGATGATAGATTTAAAGTTTATGATATCATCAATACATATAATTTTAAAAATATTTCTGAAAATTGTGTTTATCAATTACGAAGAAAATATATTAGAGAAAATAAAAACAATGTTGTCCCTACTTTAACTGCCAATGCAGGTTCAGGAGGACATAATGTTCCATTAATTAAGGATGAAAAAGGTATTAGAAAATTAACACCTAAAGAATGTTTTAATTTTCAAGGTTTTCCAGAAGATTATATTGTTCCGGAAAATATGAGTGATGCATCATTATATAAGTTAGCAGGTAATTCTATATCATATCCTGTAGTTAAAGAAATAGCAAATAAAATAGTAAATATTTATAAATAATTTCATTTATATTTCCTGAAAATATTAATTTTATATTTTCAGAAGACAATTGTTTTTGAATATCATAAAAAGATATTCTTGGTCTTCTTTTTTCTTTCTTTTGCTCCCTCATTGTTTCTTTTTTATTTATTTTTATATCATTCCATTCTTTAGATTTACTAGATAAATATATATGAAATAAATTTATTTTATCAGGATTAATAAAATCTAAAAAATAAATTGATGAAAAATTCTGTGAAGGACCAAAACTAGTAGGTCCTTTTGAAGAAAAACATTTTACTTCAAAATATATATTTTTATTACGTAAATCACCTGTACAATTCCAGGAAAGACATATATTTATCTTTTTTTGTAAAATAAATTTTACTAAATTTTCTGATAAAGCTTCTGGAACATTTGGTTTTCTAATTTTATTTTTTAATTCTTTATTTAATTTTTCTATTTCAATAATATAACTTTTATATATTTGAAAAATCTTAAGTAATTTTTCTTTACAGAAATTATCTTTTTCCTTTTTTAATTCTTTTCTTGTAAAATAACCTCTCCATATTCTTTGAATTAAAATTGCTTTTTCATTTTTTATATTTTTACTAATTCTTTCATTTTTTTTCATATTATTATAAGTGAAAATACTATAATAATTAATCATTTTTTTTTGGTTAAAATTATTTTTTATTCTTTTTGGGAGAAGATGACCTTTTAGTGGTCTTTTTAGAGGTAGTTTTAGCTAAACCAATTAATCCGGCTGCAGTTAAAAGTGGATTTATACCAGTTGGAGCAACTAAAGAACCAACTGTAGTTAATAATTCACCCCCTTTTTTGTTTTTTTTAGGAGTAGAAGACCTTTTAGTTTTTGTGCTCTTGACATAGCTATTAAGACCTACTAATCCTGCTGCAGTTACTGTTGCTGATAAACCTTGAGGTAATAATAAAGAACCTGCTGTTGTTAATAATTCTCCACCTTTCTTTCCTTTTTTAGTTGCTGTTTTTTTTACTGGGCTTTTAGCTCTTTTGGCGGGGCTTTTAGCTCTTTTAGCAGGACTTTTAGCTCTTTTAGCAGGACTTTTAGCTCTTTTAGCAGGACTTTTAGCTCTTTTAGCAGGACTTTTTGCACGTGTTTTTTTAGTTTTTCCTGCACCGTCTTGTTGAGAAAATGGTAATTCATCAGTACTGAAAAGTCTAGTTGATGGCATAATAATTATTATAAGAAAATTAAATTATAGATAAATGAATTTAAAACTCATCTTCATAGATATCATCTTCATCATCTTCTTCTTCTTCTTTATCTTCTTCTTTTATTCTTTCTATTTCTTCTATATATTTTTCACAATAAGGAATATAATCAGAACTATACTCTTTAATTAATGATATCCATTTTTCACTATTATCCTCATAAGAACCTATTAAATTAAATCTTAAAAATGGTGCAAACATATCATTATATGACTCTTCTATCATTTTAATATTCTTTGTTTCATATTCTACATCAGCATCATTACAAATTTCCAATACTTCTAAAATATTTGTCATTACAATATTCTTTACTATTGTTTTTCTTTTAAATTATTTAAGTTTATCCAACATAGCATTATAAATAAAACGCTCAAATTTTTCATAAGTAATCATATCTAAAATAGGGTATGAGTCAAGTTTTTCCCAAGAATTCTTGATAAAATCCGAGTAGTCTCTTTTAAATTGGTTAAATTGCATAATAAAGCTATTACGCATAATATATTTAAATAGTTATTTAAGTTTTAAATATTCCTTTTCTTCAATTTCTCTATTATTCCAAACGAACTTTAAACATTCTTCTGCTTTTTTTTTATCCTTAAAATATTTTTCTAAGGAAGTGCGTAAATATTCTTTTGTAATATTCTCTTTATTTTTCTGTATTGAATAACTAATATTTTCATCTCCTATTTTATATTTATCTTTCTCAAGTTTATGTTGTTTAATATAAAATATTATTTTTTTTTCTAAATTATTTTTTACTTCCCTTAACTTTCTTACCTTCTCATTTAATTGTGTTAAAGTATGATCATAATTAATATACTTTAATAAAGCTTGATTAAAAGAATTCATAACTAATTATATAAATTTATTCTTCTTCGATTAAACCATTACACCACATACCATCAACTAAACCATTTTTTTTACATTCATCATAATTCCAATAGATATCACGTTTAAGCATTTTTTTAAGTTTTTTTTCTTTAATATTGGTATGTTCAAGATATAATTGAATAATATTATCCATAAGTGTGGAAGAATTTCTGAAGTCATCAACTTGTTCTTCAAATTTTCCCCAAAGACCTGAAGATAATTGATGTATTAACATATATGAATTAGGGGTCATATAACGTTCTTTTGCGACAATACTCATCATTGTGGCAGCGGATGCTGCCATTCCTTCTATGATAGTAACGACTGGTACTTTACTGTATTTTATTACATCAAGTGTTGAAAAACCTGAAAATAAACAACCTCCTGGTGAATTGATATGTAAATATATTTTTGGTGTTTCTTCTAAATTTAAATCCATTTTCTGTTTTAGTATAGTATTTTGTAATCTTATTAATTTTCTATTAAGGTCTAAACAGCTTTCTTGATTAACATCAGTATAAAAATAAATATGATTTCCTTCAGTGTCGATTTCATTTCCTTTAAATAATTTTAGTAATTCAGATCCATCATCATCATTTTCTCTCTTTCTTTTTTTATCCCTCCTTTTATTATACATATTTATAATACTATTATTCATTTATATTAAAGGTTTCATTTTTTCTCTAAACGCATTCATTATTTACAAAAAAGTAATGAATTAAAATAAATTAAGCACATCCACCTACTTCTAATGGTTTTCTTCCTAAATCAGGTAATATAGTAGTTTGCATCCAAGGAGATACTTGAACTTGTGGATTAGGAGGTTCTGAACGTAATTGAAGATTTGCATTTCTAAGTGTAGAACCAACAGTATTAATACCTATCATATTACCAGATTGAAGGAAATTACGGTCTTTAAGAGCACCAGCAGATGGATTTGATTCACTCCATAATGTAGCATCTGATTTTGGTAAGAGTTCTTCAGGTGCTAAAGTATTTTTAGGATAACAAGATGTATCTCTTAATTGTTGTAAAGCAGGATCATCATTTTCTTTTTCAGGAACATAAGGCATTCTTTGTTCATAAGGAGAGTCTTGTGTAAAATTTTCTTGATGCATTTTTGGTCTTCTATGTCCTCCTTCAACAGAAACATCAACTCCTAATGCTAATTTTCTATCTTTATTAGTAAAGTAGTAAATTAAACCTAAGGATACAGCTGAAATTAAAATTATTAAAAAGAATCTATAACCTTCATTCATTCTCTATAATTTAAAAATATAAAAAAATTTCATAAAGTTCTTATTTAAACCTAAATACGCATTACTCTTTTCTTACCTCCAGCTCTAATAAATATTGTTTTTGTACTTTTTGATGACGTAATACTTTTTTCTCTTTTATACTCCTTTGTTAAATTCTTAATTTCTTCTTCTAAGGGTTCAATCGTTTCTAATGTTTGTGTTTCATTTTTTTCAGTTCTATCATAAAATAATCCTTCGTCATTTTTTAAATGCTCTTGTTGCTCACTGATAATAGGGGTTTGTTCATCTGTCGCTTGTTCATCTGTCGCTTGTTCATCTGTCGCTTGTTCATCTATGTTTTGCTGGCTGATAATAGGGGATTGTGTAGTTAAGCTTTGTTCATCTGTCACTTGTTCATCTGTGTTTTGCTGGCTGATAATAGGGGATTGTGTAGTTAAGCTTTGTTCATCTGTCACTTGTTCATCTGT
>Ga0180433_10005379_pt1 | contig 17358 bp, 19 predicted proteins | sample SS_ome_8_FD_132980 | JGI IMG/M metagenome (GOLD analysis project Ga0180433, IMG submission 132980) | Hypersaline lake sediment archaeal communities from the Salton Sea, California, USA - SS_1_D_1 metaG | ecosystem: Environmental > Aquatic > Non-marine Saline and Alkaline > Hypersaline >... | reverse complement strand
TAATTCCTTTTAACTTTATCAAATCCTGATTTATTCAGGCATCTCTTTAATCTATCGAAAGTCCAAATTGTCTTGTTATAATAAATTCCCGTAGAATCAGAAATTGTAAAAATACTCTTTTCTAAATTATATATTTTTTTGTAATGATTTTTTTTAGTCTTTAAAAGTTTTTCTGAATATGCATAAAAATCTGGTACAGTAATTAAAAGTTTTCCTTTTTCCTCAAGAATTTTATAAATAATCTTGAATAATTCTATTGTTTCACAGGGAACTAACTTTTGAATAAATCCTTCACATCTAACTTGTTCAAGATTTTTGAATTTTAATAAACTCTTTTTTTGTTTTTCCCCTTTTTTTAAAAAATCTTTTTCTCTGGGAAAAGAAAAATCATAATCAGGGGAATATGAGGAATCAATATCAACAGTATGAACACTTACTTCATTCTTTTCTACTTCTAAACAATTTAGTGCTATCCTCATTTAAGTTCTTCTAAATATGGATTACTATAAGATTGTTTAAGCAAATCTTCTGGAGTTGTCTCTTCAAACTCCCCATCATAAATTTTAAATCCTGTTTCTTTTTCTATAACTTTAGAAACTTTCAAAACAAATTCACTACAAAAATAAGTTTTTGATGATCCCATAAAATTTTTAATTTCTTTTCCTGTTACAAGTCTAATTATTGTTGTTATAAACAATCCTATCAATGCTTTAAAATCATAACTTTTTCCTATTACTTCATCTAAACATTTATCAACAGCTACTTCCAAAGCATTTTCATCTATTCCATTTATTCTAAATATATGAGTAACAATTGCTTTTCTAATAAAATAATTCCACCAACCAGGTTGAACACCATGTGCTGTTGAATGAACCATCCAATTAGCTTCATCACCTCCAAATCTAATAGCAGCATGACTTGAATCACTTTTAGTTCCAAATCTTATTAACTTGGATAATATACTATTATACTTAGAAAATACTATATCCATTAGATTGTCCTTTCTCTATGAAAAGTCAAACCACAAGAAGCATCCCAATCATGATCTGTTCCTTCTGTATTTAATCTTAATTTTAATCTCATTCCCGCTCCTAATTCATTAGTATCCGCTGATTGCAACATATAAAAACCATTACGAAGAACCAAAAATTTATTAACAAAACGATTTAAAATAATTTCAATTCCAAACATATTATAAACTCCATTTCCTAAAGGAGCAGCAGTAACATTTTCATATTGATGTGTTGATGAATTATAATCTGCATTCCAAAAAGCTGCAGCTCTTAAACCAGTGTCTCTTGAAACTGGCATTTCGATTAATTTAATATCTTCCGCAGCTACATCTATTAAACCATCTCCAGCAGCAGGAATAATTAAATAACCTCCATAAAGATTATAATATGTATTTGAGCTTGATGAATATGAAGTTACTCTAGGAACAATCTCCATAGAAACATGATCATATTGTGCATTGCTCCATGTCAAATATCCTTCATGGATAAAAGTTCTATTTTCCGAAATATTTAAATCAATATATTTTGTTTGATCTATTGATTCTCCAATTGAATGCTTAAGTTTCATCATTTCACCGTCACCAACATTTGTTGGATCCTCTGAATCATCTCCGTGTGATGTAAAATATGTTACAGTACCAAATGGTCTTGATGTTTGATGAATCCATTGTTTATTATCAAGAGTTTTAGTCTGATTTATTTTTTCATCAGCTAAATATCTAGCAATTTCTGAAGGTGACATTGGATGTGTCATAAAAACTCCATAAATTAAATATCAAATTTCCACATAACAAAATAATCATCAACTAACGGTGTTACAGAAATATCCATAGTAGCTAAATCGATACGAACTTGTAAATTTTTAAGATTATCAAAAGATGAATATTCCGACCATTGAGTTATATCAACCCATTTCCTAAATTCATCTTCCTCTAATAAATGCCAATGATTTCCAGCATCTAAACTTATTTTAATTGTATAACTTGTATTTTCAACAATATCAACTAAGTCACAATAATATATCCATTTAATATCCATCGATAAAGTTTCTACTGTACTGATTGCATATCCTGAAGAATAATAAGATTCAGAATTCCTAATTCTTAAATCATCCAAATAAACAATTACATCTTGTGATGTATTTTTTTGTAATTGTATATTAATATTTTTAATTAAATTTCTAGATATTTGTGAAATATCAAAATAAACTGTTTGCCATCCAGATGATAATAAAAATTCTTGAGTTTCATATGCTGTCACATTATTTGTTAAGATAATTTTTATCTTTTCTCCAATACCAACACCATAAACATCTAAAGAAATTGTATCATAAGTTTCCCAGTTTTCGTCGGATATATCTTTATTACATCCTCTCCAACTTTTAGCATTTGTTGTACTTATCATTTTACCGCTTCCAGTTCCTTCTTGTTTTATTGTAGTTTCTAAAGTAAAGGTTGTTTGTGCATCATTATCCCAATCTGAAATATCATCAAAATTTTCTTTTTGAATTTCTTGACTATCTGATGCTATCAATAAACCGGCTCCATCAACTTCTATTTGAGAAGAAGAGGAAATTTTTGTGACACCTTGAAAAGTATCAACAAATACATTTTTTAAAGAATCTTCTAGATGAACAAATTCAGTATGATTCAAAAAGATATTATTCAAAATATTTGCTTGAGTAACATAAATATAATCATAAGGATTATATTCTTCTAATAATGATCTTAATTCTAAAAATTCTAAACTTTCTTCTTTATTTAGATCTTTTACTCCATCATTAATAATAATATTTTCATTTGTTATTTTAGTTTTAAGATCACTTGAATTATATATTGTTTCAATAGGATAATTCCCCGTAAAATCAAATTGTCCACTTGCAGGGATTATAATTTCACCAATATCAATTATTTTAATATCATTCTCTGTTTGATTTTTTACTATGATCATTTTTGTCATATACTTAATTCCTATTAAGCAAATGTTCCAAATACCGCTACAATTGGTTTCGCTGCTGATCCTCCACCCTGAGTTCCTTGTTCAATATAACACGAAAATCTATCTCCTGCAGATACTGCAAATGAATATGTCGCATCATAATCGTAATCCGCCCCAACAGCTTTATATAAAGTTATTTGATTTACAGTATCTCCTTTGTATCTTAAATGAACATAAAAATCTGAACCAGAACTTCCGTTTGTATCAACTGACATTGCATAAATATATCCATCAAATGGCATAACATATGTTGACTCATTTGAACCTGAAAATGAAATTAAATAAGCATCTTTAATTGAATTTGCTGTAGAACCATAATCAAGTGTAAAACTTACTCCTCCAATTCCAGTTGTTCCAGAAATACCGGTAGATCCTTGAATTCCTGTTTGTCCTTGAGGCCCAGTATATCCAAGTCCTGTTACTCCTTGAAGTCCTGTTACTCCTTGAGGTCCTTGAATACCTTGTATTCCCTGAACTCCAGTAGCTCCTTGTTCTCCCTGTTCTCCCTGTATTCCCTGTAATCCAGTTACTCCTTGAGGTCCTTGTAATCCAGTTACTCCTTGTAAACCTGTAACTCCCTGAATCCCAGTTGTTCCTCTTAATCCAGTTTGTCCTTGAATTCCAGTCTGCCCTTGAATACCTTGTAAACCTGTAACTCCCTGTACTCCAGTTGTTCCTTGTGCTCCAGCAATTGAAAAGACTACACATAAACAATCATTATCAGAAAACATTGAACCATTAGAATCATTAGAATCTACATTTATAGTCCAATTCTGATTTGGTACATCTTTTGTTGGGAGACCAGTTGCATCAAATGTTACATAATTATTTCTATCTGTACATTTGTAGATAAGAATTGAAGAATCTTGTCTTAAATGATCCATCCAAGCATCTATAGATATACTATCCTGATCTTGAACATGAATAACAACTTGTGTAATATTACTAAATATTGTTGAATTAAATCTTAAATCTCCAGAAACAACATTTCCTGAAGTTGTATTATCAAATTCATATCCAAATAAAGGACAAGGCTTTATTCCAGTGATTCCTTGAATCCCAGTTTGTCCCTGAATTCCAGTAGTACCCTGAATCCCTTGAAGTCCTGTCTCACCTTGAATCCCAGTAGTACCCTGAATTCCTTGTAATCCTGTCTCTCCCTGAATTCCTTGTAATCCTGTCTCTCCCTGAATTCCAGTTTGTCCTTGAAATCCAGTCGCTCCTCTTAATCCTGTCTCTCCCTGAATTCCAGTTTGTCCTTGAGCACCAATCTGCCCTTGAAGTCCTGTAGCTCCTTGATCTCCCTGGAGACCAGTAGCCCCTCTCAATCCTGTTTCACCTTGAACTCCAGTAACTCCCTGATTCCCTTGATCTCCTTGGAGACCAGTAGCTCCTCTCAATCCTGTTTCACCTTGAACTCCAGTAACTCCCTGATTTCCTGTCTGACCCTGGATCCCAGTAATTCCTTGAATTCCTGTCTGACCTTGAAGTCCAGTTGATCCTTGATCTCCTTGAAGTCCTGTTACCCCTCTAGCTCCAGTAGCTCCCTGAATTCCAGTTTCACCTTGTATCCCCTGAAGACCTGTTTGTCCTTGAATCCCAGTCTCACCCTGAATTCCAGTAGTACCTTGAATCCCTTGAAGTCCTGTCTCACCTTGAATCCCGGTTTGTCCTTGAATTCCAGTATCTCCCTGATTTCCCTGTGATCCTTGAAGTCCTGTAATCCCTCTTAAACCAGTAGTTCCCTGAATTCCTGTTGCTCCTTGTACTCCAGCTAATGAAAATGTTACACATAAACAATCATTATCAGAGAATATTGAACCGTTAGAATCTTCAAAATTTACACTTAAAGTCCAATTTTGACTTGGAATATCCTTTGTAGGAAGACTAGATGAATCAAATGTTACATAATTATTTCTATCTGTACATTTGTAGATAAGAATTGAAGAATCTTGTCTTAAATGATCCATCCAAGCATCTATAGATACTCCATCCTGATCATTTGTATGTATTATTATCTGAGTTACATTACTAAATGTACTAGAATTAAATCTTAAATCTCCAGAAACAACATTTCCTGAAGTTGTATTATCAAATTCATATCCAAATAAAGGACAAGGCTTTATTCCAGTGATTCCCTGAATTCCAGTAGTTCCACGAAGTCCTGTATTTCCTAAAGCCCCAGTTTCTCCCTGAATTCCAGTCTGACCTTGAATACCTTGTAACCCTGTAAAACCTCTTAACCCAGTCTCACCTTGAATTCCAGTCTGACCCTGAATACCTTGTAATCCTGTAAAACCTCTTAACCCAGTCTCACCTTGAATCCCAGTCTGACCCTGATCTCCTTGTATTCCCTGAACCCCGGTTGTTCCCTGAACACCAGTATGTCCCTGAATTCCTGTGGTACCCTGTGCTCCTTGAAGTCCTGTATTTCCTAAAGCTCCGGTCTGTCCCTGAATTCCTGTAGTACCTTGAATTCCTTGTAATCCAGTTTCTCCCTGAATCCCAGTCGCACCCTGAATTCCAGTCTCACCCTGAATCCCTTGAAGACCTGTTTGTCCCTGAATCCCAGTCTCACCCTGAATCCCAGTCTCACCCTGAATCCCTTGAGAACCTTGGAGACCAGTTACTCCTCTGGCACCAGTCTGACCTTGAAGTCCGGTTGCTCCTTGAGAACCTTGTAATCCAGTCTCTCCTTGAATTCCGGTCTGTCCTTGAATCCCAGTTTCACCCTGAATTCCTTGAGATCCTTGTAATCCAGTCTCACCCTGTGCTCCAGTATGTCCTTGAATTCCAGTAGTACCCTGTGCTCCTTGAAGTCCAGTAGTTCCTCTTAACCCTGTCTCACCTTGAATCCCAGTTTCACCCTGTATCCCCTGAACTCCTGTTGGTCCTCTTAATCCAGTATTCCCTTGAAGACCTGTTGATCCCTGATCTCCTTGAGGCCCAGTCACTCCCTGAATCCCAGTATCTCCTTGAGATCCCTGTAAACCGGTATAACCTTGGAGACCTGTTGCACCTTGAGGTCCTCCAAGCGGTCCAGTTACTCCTTGAATTCCAGTATCCCCTTGAGGTCCTGTTGCACCTTGAGGTCCTCCCGAAGGTCCAGTTAAACCTTGAATCCCTGTATCTCCCTGAGATCCTTGTAATCCAGTATAACCCTGAAGTCCAGTTATCCCTTGTATTCCCTGAATTCCGGTTGGACCTCTTAATCCTGTAATACCCTGAACTCCTGTAGTACCCTGAACTCCTTGAAGTCCAGTTTCACCACGAACTCCTGTTACACCTCTTACTCCAGTAACACCCTGTTCTCCTTGAAGTCCAGTTATTCCTACTAAACCGGTAACACCCTGAACTCCAGTAGATCCTTGGATTCCCTGAATTCCTGTAGATCCTCCTAACCCAGTTTCTCCTTGAATTCCTGTTTCACCCTGTATTCCTGTAGATCCTTGTATTCCCTGAACTCCAGTTTCTCCTTGGACTCCTGTTGTTCCTTGAAGACCCTGTAAACCAGTCTCTCCTTGTAAACCGGTAATTCCTCGAATTCCAGTAGTACCCTGAATTCCCTGAACTCCAGTTTCACCTCGAACTCCGGTTACTCCTCTTACTCCAGTTGTACCTTGAACACCTTGAAGTCCGGTTGATCCTATTAAACCGGTAATCCCTTGAACTCCAGTTCCTCCCTGAATTCCAGTAGTACCCTGAATACCTTGAAGACCGGTCTCACCTTGAACTCCAGTAGTACCCTGAATACCTTGAAGACCGGTCTCACCTCTTATTCCGGTAATACCCTGAATTCCAGTAGTACCCTGAATACCTTGAAGCCCCTGAACTCCAGTCTCCCCTTGAACTCCCGTTACACCTCTTATCCCAGTAGTACCCTGAATTCCTTGTAATCCTGTCTCTCCCTGAAGTCCAGTTGTTCCTTGAAGACCCTGTAACCCAGTTTCACCTTGAGAACCTTGAAGTCCAGTTTCTCCCTGAAGTCCAGTTGTTCCTTGAAGACCCTGTAATCCAGTTTCTCCCTGAAGCCCAGTTATTCCTTGAAGACCCTGTAATCCAGTTTCACCTTGAGAACCTTGAAGTCCAGTTTCTCCCTGAAGTCCAGTCGTTCCTTGAAGACCCTGTAATCCAGTTTCTCCCCTTAAACCTGTAACTCCACGAACACCTGTTACCCCTTGTATTCCCTGAACACCAGTTTCACCACGAACTCCCGTTACACCTCTTACTCCAGTAACACCCTGTTCTCCTTGAAGTCCAGTTTCTCCCCTTAAACCTGTAACTCCCTGAACACCAGTTGTTCCTTGAATTCCAGTTGGCCCTCTTAATCCTGTACTTCCTAAAACTCCAGTTTCACCCTGAATTCCAGTCTGTCCTTGAATTCCGGTTGGTCCTTTAAGTCCGGTCGTACCTCTTAACCCTGTCTCACCTTGATTTCCTGTTATTCCTTGAGTTCCCTGAACTCCAGTTGGTCCTCTTAAGCCAGTAACTCCTTGAACACCAGTTGCTCCCTGAATTCCAGTTGCTCCTTGAGGACCTCCAAATGGTCCAGTTTCTCCCTGAACTCCAGTATCTCCTTGAGTTCCCTGAATCCCTGTTTCACCCTGAGGCCCCTGTAATCCTGTTGCTCCTATACCAGTAGATCCCTGAATTCCAGTAAATCCTTGAAGTCCAGTATCTCCTTTAAGACCCTGTAACCCGGTAATACCTTGTAATCCAGTAATGCCTTGTAGACCAGTTATTCCTTGAGCACCTTGAAGACCAGTTACTCCTTGATCTCCCTGTAGTCCCTGTTCTCCCTGTATCCCTTGAAAACCCGTTACACCCTGATCTCCCTGAAGACCTTGAATCCCCGTCGTTCCTTGAACCCCTGTCTGACCTTGAAGACCTTGAACTCCTGTAACACCCTGTAATCCAGTTATTCCCTGTTGACCCTGCCCTCCTTGTAAACCTTGAAGACCTGTTACACCTTGAGGCCCTTGAGATCCCTGCTCTCCCTGTATTCCCTGTAATCCAGTTACACCTTGATCTCCCTGTATCCCCTGAATTCCTTGAAGACCAGTCTGTCCTTGTAAACCAGTAATCCCTTGTGCTCCAGTCTCCCCAATTAATCCAGTTACACCTTGATCTCCCTGTATCCCCTGAATTCCTTGAGGTCCAGTTACACCTTGATCTCCCTGAAGACCCTGAACTCCAGTTTCTCCTTGAAATCCTGTTGGTCCTCTTAAACCAGTCTCACCTTGAAGACCAGTTGATCCTTGTGGTCCTCCAAGAGGTCCGGTTTCTCCCTGAATTCCAGTATCACCTTGAGGCCCTGTTGTTCCTTGAGGACCTCCTGAAGGCCCAGTTAAACCTTGAATTCCAGTTTCACCTTGAGGCCCTTGTAAACCAGTAGCCCCAATTCCAGTTATCCCCTGAAGACCTGTTTGACCTTGTAATCCAGTAAGCCCTTGTTGTCCTTGAATTCCCTGAATTCCTTGAGGTCCAGTTGCTCCCTGAATTCCTTGAAGCCCTTGAATTCCTGTTGTTCCCTGAACCCCAGTAGGTCCTTTAAGTCCTGTTGAACCCTGAATTCCTTGAAGTCCAGTTTCTCCTTGGATTCCTTGAAGCCCCGTTACTCCATCAATTCCTTGTAATCCAGTAAAACCTCTTATCCCAGTTTGACCCTGAAAACCAGTTTGACCCTGAATACCAGTAGAGCCTTGAGCCCCAACACCAGTCTGACCCTGAATTCCAGTTTGACCCTGTTGTCCTGGTATTCCCTGAATTCCTGTAGCTCCAACTGGTCCAGGAGAACCTTGTTCTCCTTGGATACCCTGTACTCCTGTAGCTCCAATTGGTCCTTGAATTCCCTGTAGTCCAGTAAAACCTCTGACTCCAGTTTCACCCTGAAAACCTGTTACCCCCTGAAGTCCAGTTTCTCCCCCAAAAAAAGTATCTGTTCTAAAGAATAAAGACATTATATATTCTCTGGTTCAAGCTCAAAATGGCCAAAAACTCTTACATCGGTATTTGATTTATCACTAATTAAACCAATACCATCTAATTTCTTAATCTTTTTATTTGCTGAATAATATTGTTTTGGATAAATCGGAAGACCTGTAGATGTAGATGAAACACTCCCATCTATTTTTAAATAAACGACAGCATTAGAAGAATGATTTGCTATTTCTATAGCATACAAATCTTGATTAAATGTTATATTTGCATTTGTCGTGCCAATAGAAAGAATTTTTTCTTCAACATCAGTAGTTACATCATAACGTACTGGCATTGATTTGTTATATTCAGCCATATTAGATTCCTTATCTTATTGACATCCCTCTTTCAGAAAAATTCTTCTTCATAATATAAATGATTGAATAAAGAGCTTTTGTTAAATTATCAGTCTTCATATTCGAAATTTTGGACAAGGTAAAATTAGAGGACAAAAGATTCGGAAACGGAATATTCTTTGCCATTTCATCAGAAATTATATCTAATAATCCATCTAATTTATCTTCTAAATTTTTTTCATTTATTTTCAAACTATCAATAATAATATTGAATTCTTTTAATTTTTCTTCTAATTTCTTCTCTTCTAATTTTCTTCTGTAAATCCCCTCTTCTTTTTCTTCTTTCTTTTCCTTTTCAAAATCATTTAAAGTTAAAAGAAATTCTTTATTTATTGTTAAAATCCTTTTAATTCTTAAATCTTGATTTTTTATTAAATTTTCTAATTTCTCTTCTAAAGAGAAAATTTGTTTTTTTAAAGAGGAATTCTTTTCTTTTAATCTTCTACATTCATTATCTATTTTTTCGATTTTATCTAAATAAACTTCCTCAACTTTATTTCCATCAAGTTTTAATTTTTCTATTAATTTTTCATTCTTAAAATAAAAATACCCAGAATCAAGTTTACACCTTCTTAATTTCTTTATCCAAAAAGGAATTTTGTAATCTTCTCCAACATAAATTTTCTTAGTATATTTCATAATACACCTCTTTTAATTTTTAATTAATCTTTTTAATTTATTAGACGATTGTAAAAGTAAATCCAGAAAGATTTGCTTCAAAATCCTGATTTCTTATCTCACTATGTTCTGCAGTAATAGTAACAACAGAATTTGCTGGAATCTTTCTGGCTATAGTTGAGAAATCAAAAGTTACATTTCTATCATTCCAACTATTTCTTAAAGTTCGAGTAGATGATCCATCTACTTTAAGTTTGAAAATAGCATCACTAGTACCGCTACAAACTATTTTTTCAACAAAATATGCTAAAGTATTAGTATATGTTAAAATCGTTGTTTCTGAATTTGGAACAACCCCAGACGTTTCTTCATAATCGTCAACACGATCAATGCTATTTGGATCCAGTCTTACAATTACTTTTCTATTACTATCAACTAGAATATATTCAAGTGTTGTCCCATCAGGTCTCGCTGCAACTTTAACATTTCCAAGATTTATTTCATCAATATTTATTTCAGCATCTACTTTTAAATTCCCATCTTCATCCCCAAGCATCTTTTCCCATCGATGCCTTTCTGGGATCCATATCATATTATGATTATTCTTTACTTCATCTTCATTTTCAAAAAAAGGTTCTACATAATGAGGTCTTACAACTATAGCATCAGAAGATGCTAAACTACTTTCTACATTAGATTGATCTACAAAAGTTAATTTGAACCAATAATTAACTCCTGTTACTACTCCCCCTTGAATAGGAGGAATATTCTTATTTTCTGGAATTGGGATGTCCGTATCTTTTACAATAGTTACTACTTTCCCGCGATAGACTGTTTTATCTACCTCATTAGGAATTTTTGATTTAACTATTGTATAAGCACCACCAGAAGACGAAGAGGAATAAAGATTATAATATTTCGCTTCTGATTTTTTAAGTGGTGACCAACCAAAGAGGATATCGTCCTTCCGACGATATATCACCTGAAGGTCTGGCACAGTAGCCATAATGTCCTCCTCTAATCAGGTCGAACGAGAGTGATGTTCTCTCATTATTCTGTTCTGATTAAAAGGTTATTATCAGGTCAAAAAGAGTGAAGTTCTCTTTTCTGTTCTGATCTGATCATGAAAAAAAAGCTAGCTAGACTAGAATCTAGCTAGCTTTTTAATTTAAAGAAAGGAGTCAATTATCCTACATTTACATAAAAATCCAGTGTTCCACCAGAAATATTCTTAATAACTAACTCAGTTAAAGCAGCATTATTAGTCGCGGTATAATCAGTACCAACTAATGCTTCAACCCAATCAGAACCAACTTTTTTATAGACGGTAATAGTGGGGAGAAACTTAAAATTATGGGTAATAGTTAGTTCTGCATTATTTGCCAAAGAAGAAATATCATTGATATCAAGAAGACTTCCATCCTCATATTTCCTCGCATCTCCAGAAGTAGCACTATAACAAACCTCTAAAGAATTTGGCAAATATATGGATTCTCCGGCATCAAGAGCTACACCCTGTTCTTGAGGAGATACACCTTTATTAATCTTTCCAAGATCATTGAAAAGAAGTCTTGAGGTATTTCCTGATTTTGCTTCAAATTTCATTTTTATCTCCTATTTTGTTAAAGTTAAGCTGTTATTAGTTCTCCATCTTCATTTACTGCTAATGGAATAAACCTTTGTTCATCTTTATTAAATCCATAAGCTATCATTTTATCCGCATAAGTAATTAATTCTTCCCTTGTTCGAATTGTCATTGGTCCTTCTTGAGCCCCAACAACTCCTCCCGTTACAGGAGCCATCTTAATATAATTTGTCTGAGAATTATCCCATCCTGAAATAGTAGATGGAACAAAATCATATAAAACTTTTCCTTTTATTGCGGGAATCTTGCTTGGTTCATTTAATAAATCTTCTTTAAATAAAGTATAAGCTCCACCTTCAGTTGCAGACCAATAAAAATTAAAAGTATCAACTCCGTCACGATATTCTACTAAAAGCCTTACCGTATCAGGCAACCTATAAATTAATTGTACTCCTGAAATAGCCAAATTTTAACCTCTTCAAGTTGATATAGATTTTTTTCTTCTAATTTTTTTCTTTTTTTCTATTCTTTTTTCTAATTCGTTTTTTATTTCTTCTTTTGGATTTGATTTTTCATCAAAATTTGGTGTGGATAACATTTCATTATCAAATTGAGAATCATCTTCAATAGAAAGAGATTTTACTACTGACTCTTCTTTCTTCCCCTCTTTTTTTGCCTTTTTTAATTCTTCTTTTCTCTTATCATCAGGACCTATAACTTTTGTTTCTCCAGTTTCTTCTTTTTGTCTTTCTTCAGTTTTCTTCTCTACTTTTCCAACATTTGGAATAGCTACTGAAACATCTTCTTTTGCTTTTTTTTCTATTTCTTCCTTTTTCTTTTCTTGCACTTTCTTAATTTCAGGTCCTGAAACTTTTATTTCTATTTCTTCTTTTTTCTTCTCTTTTGCTACTTTCTTATTAGGAGTTGCAACTTCAGATGTTAGCTTATTCTTTTCAGATTGTCTTGATTCTAAATTCTTATTGACTTCTCCTACATTTGGTATAGCTACATTCTCCGATTCATTTTTTGCTTTTTTAGTTGTAACATTAGAACTTACAACTCCTCCTTTTATCTTTTCAATAGCAGAAAAATATTTCTTTGCTTCACTAGCTGAAACTTCTACCATCCATCTTCCTTTTATAGAGGCTATAACAGAGCGAGAAGTTTCAGCTACATGAGAATCTACCTGGAAATATTCTCCTTGTATTACATTTTTATTGAGATCGGATAACCTAAATCCACCTATTTTATTACACTTAAAATAACGGTATTCCGGCATGAATCCTCCATTTAATGTTTAATTAATCTTAAATTAATTTTAAGACTCAGTAAAGTAAATTACTAAGTGAATTTTTTAAGAAGCTTTTTCAACTTGGTCTCTTGAATCATCAAACTCACCAGGACCAATATCAATCCAATCTTCATCTCCAGTCTGTGAAGACATATTAGCTTCAGGATCATCTTCTTTAGGATCATGCTCAATTGGATGTTCCGCAGTCTTATCTATTGCTTCAAATTCTTCGGAATCAATTTCTTCCATCAATTCTTCAAGACTACGATCGCTTATATCTTCAGGTTGATTTGCTTGTTTCCCTTCGGCATCTGTACCTTTTGCCTGTTCTTCAGCCTGCTCTGCTGCATCTTCTATATCTTCCATGTATTCTTGATCCATTTCAGCATCTATAGCTTCAATTTCTCTTGCAATACGACGAAGTTTTCTTGCAATATTTCTTTCTGCAGCCTTTCCTACTGGATCTCTTTTATCATCTTCCCAATTATTCTTAGCTGCCACTTCTTCTTCATGAGCCTTTCCTTCTTGTCCTTCTGTCTTAGTATCATATTCTTTTACTGTATCAGACTCATGACCAGAACTAAGAGTATCAATATATGAACTAGCTTCTTTTTTCTTTGTCATTTAACTTCTCCTTTTAAATAAAAAGATAAATTTAGGTTAATCTCTAATTAAGAGATTACGATTTATAAATATTTTAGAAAATTTTTATCCAACTCTTTTATGATGAATCATTCTCTGACGTCTTTTTAATTGTGTTTTTCTTAACTTTCTATATTTTTTCTGTTTTCTCTTGATTTTATGTTTCAATTTCTTGTATCTTTGACGTCTTTTGACTTTTTCAATACCCCTTATTTTTCTCTGTCTCTTAATTCTTGGTTTATAACCTTTAAGAGATTCAAGAAGAAAAGAAGAAATTTTATCAAGAGAATCAGCTAAATCTGTTTTTCCTTCATCATCAAGCTTATCTGCTATTTCATCAATTCTTGCAATAATATGAAGCATAATTTGTCCTATAATTTAGATATTTTATATCCTCTATCTTTAGCTATATCCTTTACTTTTTCATCATTTTCATCATCATACCCACCAAGACCTTTTCTATCTATATACCCAAATGTGACTAAATTAACTATATCACCTTTTGCATAAAGATTCTGATGTTTGGAAACATAAGTAGATCCATATTCTAATTTTTGTTTCTTCATCTCTGATTCGAAAAATCTCAAATCCTTCTTCATCTCAGCCAAAGCTTTCTTTGCTTCTTTCACAACATCACTAATATCAGGCCCAATATAAAAATATTTATCATTTCTTAAAGCAAAGCCATCTATCTTAATAAAAATTTCATCTCCCTCCTTCTGTACCCGAGATGAAACTTTATTAAAAATTTGACCAGCTATCTCTTGAACTTTATTCATATTTCTATTTCCAATCACTTTCTGGTTGTTCCAACTCTGGCTGTAATGAATAATCCGTTGTTATTTCATCTCCTGGTGAAAGATTCTTCCTTGCCACCAAAAATCTAAAATATCCCTCTAAAACATTCTCACAATTTGGAGACCAAGAATGATTATGATATTTTCCCAACTCTGTTGAAAAATTATCTTCCTCTGATTTCTTTATATGAGAAACTCCTATATAATCATCTTTCTTTATTGGCTCCCCTATAAAAACTCCATTCCCATGAATCTTCGATGGAGCTATATAAACTTTTTTATAAGTTCCTGAAATATATTTTTTGCTTTCTTTTATAATATCACTAGCTATTTTATTAATCTTTTCTTTTTTTGATACAAAACTTAAAAGAGCATTTCCAATTCTAAAAAGAGTATCATCACTCAAACCATATTTTGACTTCAATTTCAATAATGCCCTATCTATATCTTTTATTTTTCTATAAAGTCTTTTCCCTTCTTGAATTAATCTTCTAAAATTTGGTTTCATTTTATTATAAATTTAAGAATATTATCCTTTATTCGCCTTTTTAATTATTCTTGCCTGAATAGCAGCTTTCAAAATCATAGGATCCTGACCAGGAAAGAAATTATCTCTAATAATCTGACAAGCTTCTTTTAAACTTTCTATTGGTTCTGTATCTTCTTCAGAGGCCAAAATTCTTGCTGTATTCACAACTTCAACAACATGGGAACCTGTAAAACTTTTCGACAATTTAATAACATCATCATCTACATCAGCATTTATTAATTTTCCATATAAGATTCTCAGATGATTATCATCAGGAAGTCCTATTTCTATTCTTCTACTAAAACGACCAGGTCGACAAGACAAAGCCTCATCCAACATATCTATTTTATTAGTAGAAGCCATAACTACTAAAGGTTCCTTGTTTTTCCTCATTCCATCCAAATTAGTAAGAAGATCACCAAGAAGATCAGATGATCCTGTAATATTACGATTTGTTCCGACCATATCTATATCCTCAAAGGCTAATGTTGTTGGTCCAAGATAACTCAATAAATCAAAGACGTGACCAACAGGCATATATTTAAAAGATTCAGCTGTAACATATATCCTACTTACATTTCTTCCCTCAAGAGCTTTAAAAACAGCTTTAACCACACTTGTTTTTCCTGTTCCTGGAGGACCATACATCATCATTTCTCTTTTATTAACACCTTGTTTATGAAGCTTGTCGTTACTAAAAAAAGAAATAGTGTTCATCATAATATCTTTCTTCACTGCATCTTTAAGAACAACATCATCCCATCTTGTATCAGGAATCTCCTTAAAAAACAAGTTCTCCCTTTCAGCAAAAAGACATTTTCCTCTATATTGATTTTTATGAACCATATCATAATCGAATCTATCCATCCATTCTTTTGCTGTCTCTCTATTTTTAGCTCTAGCTGTAATTATAAAATCATTATATTTAGTATAAGAAGAAATAATTTTATCATCATAAAATCCCATAAGACTATCTATAGCAGGAGTTGTTCTATTAAAATCTATCTGTGTATCGACTAATCCAACTCTTCCATCTAAACTAAGATTAGTTGCTATTTTAGGAGATTCATTATTTATAATATTAGTAAGAGTATATCTAGCCATAGGAGCCAACATACCACTATATGATTTCTTTACAGAAGACAATCCATTCTGATATGGAGTTATAGACGCAGTCTTACTAAATTTAGAAGAAAGAATTTCCTCTACTATTTTCTGAATCTTATTCATATTAATTCCTTTAAAGATGTGAATAAACTTTATTTTTTGCATCTTGAAGTGTTTTTACTTCCCCATCTTGTGTTAATTTTTGGTTATTACTATCTAACCATTTTTCACCTTTTCTAGGACCCATTATACTTCGAACAGCTTCCCAATAAAGTTCTATTGATTTTTGAGAAAGTGTTTTTGCTCCTTTATGTACATGATATGCTTTTAATCCATCCTCTGCATCTTTTTTTGTTTTATAATTAGCTGGCCACCACTTCCCTGTCTTATTAGACATTACTCCCCAACTACCATTTGGTTTCTTCCCTATACATCCACTCTCAGGACACATATCCTTAGCCTCTTTAAGAATATTATCAATTATTTTTGATTGTTCTTTTCTTGAAATCATAATTTTATCTCCTTATATTACAGTTTGCCTTGGATTAAAATTTTTTCTTTTTTCTTTTGGAATCCATAAAGGATGCCCAAATAAAGAATTGTAATTTATTTCATATGGATGTCTAATTTTTTCTTTTTGAGCTCTTTTCCAAACTTCGTACTTGACTTTTGCAGCAGACCATTCTGAGTCAAGAAGAGAAACAAAATCATGATACTTAGTTATTTCATGAAATTCATTTATTTTATTATCTTCGTCTCCCCAATTTATTCTCTTTTGTGATGCTAAAATGTCCTCTTCAGGCCTTCTTACAAAAACAACTGCTACATAATCAGGAAGCTCATGACACTTTGATGAAAGTAATGGTACCTGATAAACACTCCCTTTTTCTTCTCTATATCTTTCATAATTGAGGTCATGAGCTATCATCTCCATCACTATTGTAGTTCCTGAACGATGTGGTCCCGTAACTACAATTTGATCATGATGCTTTAAATATTCAAACATTCACTCTTTTAATTTCATACTTCGAATTGCATCAGCAACCCTTCTAAGTTGTTCCTCTTTTGCCTCTAATCTTGTTTGAAGAGATTTATTATTAGGATGTTTTCCTGCTTCATTTTTTAATTTTATCCGCATCCTGAATCATTTCTTCTAAAGATTTAGAAATCTTTTCAAAATATTCCTGAGCTAAATCTTTGCGACCAGCCTTAATCAACGCTTTCTGTATTTTGTCCATATTATGCCCACCAATTATGAATCAAGTATTCCAACTCATCCTTTGTAATAGAACCTATCTGCTTTACAAAGTCATTCGCCAAACCAAGAAGCTTATTATGATCTGCCTGAGTTATTTCTCCCCCATCTTCTAAATAATCTCCTATGACCTTATTAGCTATAGTCTTCACTTGTCCACCACTCAACAGACCTTTTCTTCTACCACT
>Ga0180433_10005378_pt1 | contig 17359 bp, 13 predicted proteins | sample SS_ome_8_FD_132980 | JGI IMG/M metagenome (GOLD analysis project Ga0180433, IMG submission 132980) | Hypersaline lake sediment archaeal communities from the Salton Sea, California, USA - SS_1_D_1 metaG | ecosystem: Environmental > Aquatic > Non-marine Saline and Alkaline > Hypersaline >... | reverse complement strand
CGACCAGGGGGACACTGCGTCGAGCACGAGCTACACGGCGACCGCGACGGCCGAATTGACCGTCGCGTCCCCTGCACACTGCGTCGATGGCGTCCTCTCTGCCGACGAGGCGGGCGTCGACTGTGGCGGGGCGTGTGTCGGCGTGCGAGGCAACCGCATCAAGAACATCGTCGAAGAGCTTGGAGGCGAGCGAATCGACATCGTCCGCTGGAGTGACGACCTGCAGGTGCTCGTCCCCAACGCTCTCCAGCCGGCAGAGGTCGATGAGGTGATCCTCTGCCAGATGCTCGGCCGGGGTATTGTGCTGGTCCGCGAAGACCAGCTTTCGCTGGCGATCGGCCGCCGCGGCCAGAACGTCCGGCTGGCGAGCAAACTCTGCGGCTGGGACATCGAGATCATGACCCGCGAGGAACTGGACCAGCAGATCGAGCGGGCCGTGGTCGGATTTTCGTCAATCGAAGGTCTTGATGAATCGGTCGCCGAGCGGCTGGTCGGCGAAGGCTTTCTCTCCTATGACGATCTTTCGGTGATCGAGCCGGAAGACCTGATGGAGATGGGTGAGTTGTCGGCCGAGGCGGTCGATGCAATCGTTACGGAAGCCGAACGGCGGGCGACGCTGGCCGAAGAGGCGGCGGCCGACGAGCGGCGAAAGCAGCGGGAACTGGAGCGGATTGCCCAGGCGACCGCTGACGCCGATGCCGCCGAGGCGGCGATGGCGGCTGCGGCGGGACTGCCGGCCGATGCCGGCGAAGAAGGACAGGAGCAGGAGCAGCAGGTGTCTGAGCAGATTCCGGCGACCGATGTGGTCGGCGAGGAAGATGCCCAGGCCTCAACGCCTCCGTCGGCTGGGTCATGATGGCCAGGGCAGTTGACAGGGCGAACGGGTTTGCAGACAGGGTGAGTTTTCAGTGTCGGTCGGCAGTGCCCGATCGACCACAGAGATCCCAAGTGGGTCGGAGAGTAACGCGTGGCGGTTCGCATCTACAGTCTTGCGAAGGAATTGAAGCTCGACAGCAAGGAGCTGGTCGAGCTCTGCGCACGCGCCGGGATTCAAGACAAAGGCTCGGCCCTGGCCAGCCTCAGCGACGACGAGGTGGCCCGGGTCAAGGAGTTCATAGCCGGCAAGTCGAAGCCGGCTGAGCGGCCGGCCGCACCGGCCGCCCGACCGGCGGCCAAGGCGGGCGGCGTGCTGAAACGGGAAGACTATGTCGCGCCGACGGGCGCCGTGGGCCGCAGCCGGCCGAAGGAGCTTTCGGCCAGCAAGCCGGCCCCGAAGCCCGCGCCCCTCAGCCGGCCGGTTCGGCCCGCTGCCGAAACTGGTGATCGGGCGGGTTCGAAAGATCAGGCGGGAGAGACCTCGCCCCCGCTCCGCGTCAGGCCCAGTGGAGGGCCGCGCGGGGGTGGAAAGCCAGCTCCCCGGCCGACTTTTAAGCTGCCCCCGCTGCCGGCTGCCGGCCGCACTCCGGTGGCCAGGCCGCCTCAGGAGCCTGCCGCCCAAAAGCCCGACGTCAAGCTTCCGCTCGATGCGATCCGGAGTGCCAAGGCGGGGGGCACCAAACCGCTGGCCGAGCACATGCGGAAGCATGAGCAGCGGCAGCAGGATAAGTCGGCCGACACCCGTGGCGGGCTGCTGCGGGGTGGTATGCAGGGGGGCGGTCTGGCCCCGCCGCTGCCCCCAACCGGTGCCGCCGGACGCAGCCGGAAGTCTGGCAAGGGTGGCCAAAAGAGTGATGATCTGCTGGGCGGCCGCGAGATGTGGTAGTTGTATTGGAAGCGGGTTGACCGCCGGGGGATGGGCGATGACGACGAACGCGGATTGCGGCGGCGACGCCCCCGACAGCGTCGGGGTCCGGCCGTCTCGACGGCTGCACCCCGGAAGACGAATGCCTCGATTCAGGTGCCCTGCACGGTCCGGGCGTTCTCCGAGGCGATCGGGCTGGCGGCCAGCGAAGTGCTGCGCAAGCTCCTCGGCTTCGGGCTTGATGCCATGCCCAACATGACGACCATGCTCGACCAAGACACGGTCGAACTGCTGGCTGCCGAGTTCGGCGTTGAACTCGACATCAAGACGGCAGAGGACCTCGAAAAAGAACTGCTGGCGGGCTTCGATGCGGTCGATGAAGATCCGTCCCTCCGGCAGTCGCGGGCCCCGGTGGTCACCTTTCTGGGCCATGTTGACCACGGCAAGACCTCTCTGCTCGACAAGATTCTGGGCATCGACGTTGCCGCCCGCGAAAGTGGTGGCATCACCCAGCACATGCGGGCTTACACCATCGACCACAACGGCCAGCCGATTTCATTTGTCGATACCCCCGGCCACGAGGCCTTCACGCAGATGCGGGCCCGCGGTGCCAACGTCACCGACTGTGCCGTGCTGGTGGTGGCCGCTGATGACGGCATCATGCCGCAGACGGAAGAGGCGATCAGCCATGCCCGCGCCGCAAATGTGCCGATCGTCGTCTGCATCAACAAGATGGACCTGCCGGGGGCTGATCCCGACCGGGTGTACCAGCAGCTGGCGGCAAACGAACTGCTGCCGACCGAATGGGGTGGTGACACCGAGGTGGTGAAGACCAGTGCCACCACCGGCGAGGGGATCGACGGTCTGCTCGATACGCTGCTGACCATCGCCGAATTGCACGACATTCAAGCCAATCCCGATCGGGCGGCGGCGGGTGTCTGCCTCGACGCCTCCATTCACGAGGGCCAGGGGGTGGTGGCCTGCCTGCTGGTGCAGAAGGGAACGTTGCGGGTGGGCGACTCCGTGGTCTGTGGCGAGGGCTCCGGGACGGTGAAGTCGATGCAGGACACCCTCAAGCTTCGCCGGGTCAAAGAGGCCGGACCGTCCCGGGCGGTGATGGTGACCGGCTTTGATACCGCCCCGGGCGCCGGTGAACGGTTTCAGGTGGTCGATGACATCGCGCTGGCCCGTGAGGTGGCGAACAAGCGGGCAGGGATTCGGCGGCAGAGCCATCTGCTGTCGACGCCGGTTCATGTCACCTTTGAAAATCTGGTCGACCGGCTCGGCACCCAGAAGACACCGACACTCAACCTGATCATCCGGGCCGATGTCCGCGGTTCGATCGAGGCGATCCTCAAAGAACTCGAAAAGCTCGAACACCCTGAGGTGCGGGTGCGGGTGCTGCAGGCGTCGGTGGGGGGCATCAGTGAAGCCGACATTCAGCTGGCCGACGCCTCCGATGCGGTCGTCATCGGCTTCAATGTTGTGCCCGATGATCGGGCCCGGTCCCTCGCCGAGGACCGCGGGGTGCAGGTCCGCCGCTATGACATCATTTATCAGGTGACCGATGACCTGCGGCAGGCGCTCGAGGGCATGCTGGCGCCCGAAAAGCAGGAGGTCGAGCTCGGCCGGGCGGTGGTCCAGCGGACCTTCACCATCAGCCGGCTCGGCACGATTGCCGGCTGCCGGGTGATCGGCGGCATCATTTCACGGAACGGCCGCCTGCGGGTGATCCGTGACAGCCGGGTGATCGGCGATTACCCGGTCGATTCACTCCGCCGGGTGAAGGATGACGTGAAAGAAGTACGCGACGGCCTCGAGTGCGGAATCAAGGTTGCCGGCTTCAACGATCTGAAGGAGGGCGACATTCTCGAGTGCTATAAGATCGAGGAAGTCGCACGTACGCTCTCGTGAGTACTCGCAGGCTCCTCAAGGCGGCAGAAGCGGTGCGGGAGGTGGTCAGCATGGCCATCCTCACCCAGGTTCGTGATCCGCGGGTCAGGGACGTGACGGTGACACGGGTGGAAATGGCCCCTGATATGCGATCGGCCAAGGTGTCGGTGTCGGTCATGGGAAGCCCGGCCAAGCAGCAGCTGGCCCTGCGAGGACTGGCCAATTCAGCCGGTTTTCTTCAGTCACAGATCGCCGAGCGGATCGACACCCGCTATATCCCCCGGCTCCGATTTGAACTCGATCAGGGGGTGAAGCATTCTTTGGAAATTGCCCGGGTGCTGGGCGAAGTGCTGCCAGCAGGCACTCAGGACGAAGCCGGTGGGGAGGCCGCCGGCACGGACGACAGCACCGCTGCTGGGGATGCCGGCCAGCAATCACCTGATGACGCCGAAGGACTCGCATGACCAAGAAAAAGACCACCACGAAGGCACAGCAGCCGGCATCGCAGGCAAAAACTGCGAAGGCAAAGCCATCTGCTGCAGGGAAGAAATCAAAGCCGTCTGCAGCGGCGAAATCTCCCGCCAAGCCGGCAGCCAAGGCGAAGAAGGCCGACGGTGCAACCGCAAAGAAAAAGACGGCCGAAGCCAAGCCGGCAGCCGGGAAAAAGGCTGCCGAGCCGGCCGCAGCAGTGACCAAGGCGGCCGCCAAGAAGCCGCAGCGGACGGCTGCAGAGCGGCAGAAGCTGGTCGGCAAGCTGCACAAGGTGCTCAAAAGCCACTATTCACCGCGGCTCCCCGACACCTCACGGCCGCTGCTCGAACAGGTGCTGTTTGCCTGCTGCCTGGAAAATGCCGACTACGACGCCGCGGAAAAAGCCTTCACCCGGTTGCTCGAGAATTCGTTTGATCTCAATGAGGTCCGGGTGACGACCGTCGCCGAACTGGCGGAGGTGCTGGCTGGCCTGCCCGACCCCTCCAAGGCGGCGCTTGCCCTCCGCCGGACGCTGCAGTCGGTCTTTGAGTCGACCTACAGCTTTTCGCTCGATCATGCCAAGAAACAGTCGGTTTCGCAGGGGGTAAAAACCCTCGAGGGCTTGCAGGCACTCACGCCGTTCGTCCAGGTCTACATCACCTCCACCGCGTTGGGTGGGCACGGGGTGCCACTCGACCAGGGTGGCCTCACCGCCCTTTACCTGACCGGGGTCATCTCGCAGGATGAGTACGAGCAGGGGACGGCGCCGGGACTCGACCGGTTCGTCACCAAGAAGATCGGAAAAGAGTTTGGCTCGCTGTTGCACCAGTTCGGGGCCGATCTGATCGCTTCGCTGCACGGCGGCAAGGTCAAGAAAATTCTGGCCGAGATCACCAGTGAGGCGAAGGATCGGATGCCCAAGCGGGGCGAGGCACTGCCGCCGCCGGTAGCAGCGGCGGTCACCGAGGCCGACCCGACAGCAGTTGCCGAAGCGCACCGCCCTGCCGGTCCTCAGGCTGCCGCCCGTCCGGCGGGCAAGACCCCGCAGCCCCCTCCCGGGTCCGGCCCCAAGCGGGACGCCGACGGCAAGCCGATCGGGCCCCGGTCTGGGCCAAAGCCGTTTGTTGTCAAGCCAAACATGGCCCGGTCGATCACGATCAAGCCGGAGCTGGCCGCCAAGCGGGAAGCCGCCGAGAAGGCTGCCGCTGAAGAGGCTGCCAAGGCAACCGCGAGCAAGGCCGCGGCCGGTTCCGGCAAAGCCAAGCCGGCGAGCGGCAAGGCGAAGAAACCCGCCGGGAGTACGCACAGCCGGAAACTCGCCAAGAAAAAACCACGTTGATCTCCGCAGGGGAGGCGGTCAGGAACGGGACGGGAGAGGAGGACTCGTGGCAGGTCATTCGCATTGGGCGAACATCGCCCGCAAGAAGTCGCTGGTCGATGCCAAGCGGGGCAAACTCTGGAGCAAACTGGCCAAGGCGATCATCGTGGCGGCGAAGCACGGCGGTCCCGATCCGGACGCCAACCTCAAACTCCGCTATGCCATCGATGCCGCCAAGGCGGTCAGCATGCCCAAGGACAACATCCAGCGGGCCATCAAGGCTGGCTGCGGTGAGCTCAAAGGCGGCAACCTGGAAGAGTCGGTCTATGAGGGCTACGGTGCCGGCGGCGTGGCGGTGCTCTGTGAGATTCTGACCGACAACCGGAACCGGACCGCCCCGGAGATTCGCAAGCTCTTCGAGATCTGTGACGGCAAACTTGGTGCCACGGGCTGTGTCGCCTACCTCTTCACCCGCACCGGCGTGGTGCGGGTGCCGCAGTCGGCCTGCGGTGAGGACCGACTGCTGGAACTGGTGCTGGAGGCGGGGGCCGACGACATCGAAGCGGCTGATGAACACTGGGAGGTGCGGTGCGACCCGCAGGCGATGAGCGACGTCGTGGCGGCCCTGACAGCAGCCGACCTGCCCATCGAATCGAGCCAGATCGTCCGCATCCCTTCAAGCACCGTCGACGTCGAGGATGTCGAGACCGCCCGCAAGGTGCTCGACCTGATGGAACGACTCGATGACCATGACGATGTGCAGAGCGTCTCAGCCAACTTCAGTATTCCCGACGAGGCAATCGCCCAGTTGGGCTGACCGCCGGATCTGGCGATCACGGTCGAAGCCGGGTTTCACCGGTCGGGGAAAGCCGGAGGCGTGAGTTTTGATGGTCCTCTGATCGGGGGGGAACCCCGAGAAGCCCGAGGCGCGAGCCGAGGAAATGCGGTTCCTCGAGCAAAAACGGGATTTCCCGTAGCTTGCGGTTCGGGATTGTCCTCGGACCACTACTCCTCATCATCCTCCGAATGATCGACCGACGGCCAGTATTCGTCAAAGTCGAACTGCGGGCTGTTGTCGAGATCGTGACACTCCAGGCAGTTGTTCACCGCCCGCTGCTTGCCTTCTGGTGTGTCGAGGGTGAGCACGAGTTCCTCCCGCAGCCGATCCCGTTCCGCCTGGGTGGCACGGACGTCCCCCCGCTCCACCGCGGCATGGGCGGCAGCGGGGCCGTGGCAGTTTTCGCAGCCGTTGTGGGCCAGGTGTGGGGTCTTCGCCATGCTCAGGAAGCCACCCTCGAAAGGTTCAAACCGCTGGGGGGCCCAGCCAACCACATGGCAGGAGAGGCATTCGGGGTCACCATCCCGCCGCGGGTCCTGCTCTTCCAGCGTTGTCAGGGCATAGGCGTGCGAGGAGCCCTCCCAGACCTCATAGGCGTAGTCATGGCAGTCGCTGCAGGCAGCGCTGCCGGCAAACCGCCGGCCGGTTGGATGCCGCATGGCTGACAGGCCAAGCCCCTCCAGCCCGAGTGACTCGAGCTGCCGCTGGTAGCTGGCCAGCAGCTTGATCATCTCGCGGGCCTCACCCCAGCGGGCGTCGAGTGGAACCCGCTGGCTGCGGATTGGCTGGTCGCTGCCGGGAAAGAACCCGACGGCGACCGCGTACATGCCTTTGTGGCCGAGCTCCACCAGCCGCCCTCCGCTGGGCAGTTCAGGAAGCTGCGCTGGTGGCTCATCGGCTCCACCGGCGGTTACCACGATGTCGAACTGGGGATAGGCGGCGGCCAACGAGCGGGTCTCTTCCGGGGTGGCCCAGGAGAGCAGCACCTGATGGTCACAGTTGCCCTGCTGCAACAAGCCTGCGACCTCAGCCAGCGCAGACTCGGCCGGGGCGATCTCGATGGCATCATTGCGGATGCCATCCGCCTTGCCGTCACCCAGGACGGCGGTGATGCCGACTCGCAGCCCGCCGATTTCCACCACGCGAAACCGGGGCGTGATGTTGGCGTCGAGCCCGAGCAGGCCAACATTGGCACTCAAAAACGGCGTCGGCTCGGTACCGACCGAGGCGACCGCCGCCACCAATTCTTCCGCCGGCAGTCGCAGGTCGGCCGGTCCGAAGCCGATCCCGCTGTAACCCATCTGCCGGAGGCCGTCGGCGATTGACTGATATTTCACCTCGGCCTGCCGGCCAAACCGTTTCACCTGACTGCCGAGATCGACAGCCACAACCGGCCAGCCCGCCGTCCGCATGGCATCGAGAAAGTTCTGCCGCCGGCTGAGCCCACCCTTCTGGTTTTCCTTGCCGGTGCAGCCACAGGGTTCAATGTAGCCGTCGAGTTCACCGGTGATTGCCAGAACCGCACGCGGCACTCCCCAGTTCTCGAACAGCCGGCCGTTCCGCTGCTGAAATTCTGTGACCACCTCGTCGCTGACGCCGACCCCGCGGTCCGGCGTCGCTGCCGAACCAGCGGAGGCCGATATCGCCGTAAAGACAAGCAGAGCCGCCAGCCGCATGGTCAGCCGGCCGGCGGCCACCGCGTCCACCCGACGTGGGGCCAACGGCTGCCGTGGCAAGCCCGGGCAATGAGTTGTTTTGGCAGGATGCATGGTGCGGCTCCGATTTCCGGGGACGGGTAGCTCACTCGCTCCCGGTGTTTATCCCAGCAGACCTGGCCCCTACTCGGCAATGGCAACACAGACAGGAATCGTCAATTCCGGGGTGTCGGGATGACCGGTTTCCAACACGATTTTTCCCGCCGAAGCCGCCTCTGTGCAGAGATTGTTGGCCGTCGGGGCCTCCGGAGGGACGCTCAGCGTGAGCCCGATGCGGATCAAATTCCCATCTCCTACCGGACGGGGGGGGCTCACCGTCACCTCAAGTCCGGCTGGGATCACCTCTTTGACCGCCAGCCGCACCTGATCACGGCCCGCCCCCTTGGCCATTACAAACAGCTTGGTCGCCAGCCCGTCGCGGCGGGAGACGGTGCCCAGCCGGACCGCCTTGGCCCGTTTGTCCCAGGCCTGTCCGACGACGGTGAGATCGCCGGTGACCGTTCCCTCCAGCGGGATCGTCGCCGTCAGTTCCTCGCCATCGACCCGCAGGGTCGTTTCGACATCGCCCCGCAGTTTGCCCAGCGGCAGGCCGGCGGCGAACCGCAGCGTCAGCCCGAAGCCGGCGGTGGCCCCCTCCGCTGCGGCCAACGCGGCTGGCGGCAGTGGTTCGGCTGAAACCGTGACAAGGTCGGCGAACTGTTCGGCCACCAGCCGGCAGTCAACCAGTTCGGCCGCGGCATTGCCAAAGGTAAAAAGTGCGGCTGTCGCTTCGGCCGGTGCCGAGGCTGACAGACCGGCGAGTGTGATCACCGGCGGCTCGGCCTTCCAGATCGGCACGACCTGTCCCTCAATCGAGAAGGCAACCTCGGGCCGCAGCGGATCGTTGGTCAGGATCGTCGCCCGCTGCCGGAACGGGCCGCCGCCCCCTTTCCCCTTCCATTCAATTCGCACCGTCGTTGAACCACCCGGCGGTACGGTTCGACTGCTGCCGTCCCCCGACCCGGCTCCGGAAAAATCGCTGACCGTACAGGTGCAACTGGTTGCTCCCTTGGTGAGCACCAGCGGGGCGTCGCCGGTATTGCGAATGGTGAACTCATGGCTGCCACTGCCCCCCACCGCCACCCGGCCGAAATCATGCACGGTTGCATCGGTTTCGAGCCGGGGCTGTGGCCCCTCGGTGGCGAGGCCCGCTGCCGCGGTCGCGGCTGTTCGCAGGGGGGTGGCGGTGGCGGTCGCAACCGCGGTGGCGACGCCCGTCAGACCACCGAGCAGGGCGGCCGCCACAGCCACCAGCCAAGCGTTTGGCAATCGAATTTTCACCGTAGTCATTCCTCCCGTTCCGGTTCTGTCCGGCGGCAGGTCATGCCGCTGGCGACAAAACCCTTCCCCATCCGCCCTGCTGGCCGACCGGTATTCCCGCTAATATGAACGAGCGATCACACTTCTTCGCTGCACCGGCTTACCGGTGAACAGGCAGGTGCCCGGCTCATCATTCCAGTTTAGCGGCGTGCAGCGAACCGTCACCTTGAGTGGATCGAGGGCGGCGGCAACGGCCGGGTCGTCGGCGACATGCACATGAGCAAAGCCCGCAGGCTGGTCGCCGTCGGCGGCAAAAAACTCGGGGATCGCCGCCTGATCATCGAGCCGGGCCGAGTGGGCCTCACGGAAGGCGACGGCCCGGTCGAACAGCCCCCGCTGGATGCTCTCAAGCAGGTCAGGCACCTCGGCCACGAACTGCTCCAGCGGCAGCGTCTGGCGGTCCTTGGGCGGTTTGTCACGGCAGGCCAGACTGACTGCACCAGCTGCCAGATCGCGGGGGCCGATTTCGACCCGTAGCGGCACCCCCTGCTTCACATGCTGCCAGGCTTTGTCGCCGCCACGCAGGTCGCGGTCGTCGATTTTCACCCGCAGCGGTTCGTCCCGCCAGCGGCGGTCCTCAAGTTGCTTCTTGAGCGACTCACAGCAGGCCAGCACGGCGGCCCGATCATCGTCACTGCGGTGGATCGGCAGCAGCACGATCTGCTCCGGGGCGACCCGCGGAGGGAGGACGAGACCGTCGTCATCGGCGTGGGTCATGATCAGGCCGCCGATCAGCCGGGTGGAGACCCCCCAGGAGGTCGTCCAGCAGAACGACTCGCTGCCGGTTGCATCGGCAAACTTGATCTGCTGGGCCCGGGCAAAGTTCTGGCCGAGAAAGTGCGAGGTGCCGGCCTGCAGAGCCTTACCATCCTGCATCATCGCCTCGATCGAGAAGGTCTCGACGGCGCCGGGAAACCGCTCACTGGCCGGCTTCGGCCCCTTCCAGACCGGCATCGCCAGATCCCGCTCGGCGAAGGTTGCGTAGATCTCGAGCATCCGCAGGGTCTCTTCGACCGCCTCGGCCTCGGTGGCATGGGCGGTGTGACCCTCCTGCCAGAGAAACTCCGCGGTCCGCAGGAAGACCCGGGGCCGCATCTCCCAGCGGACCACGTTGGCCCACTGGTTGATCAGCACCGGCAGATCCCGCCAGGACTGGATCCATTTGGCGTACATCGCCCCGATGATCGTCTCACTGGTCGGCCGGACCACCAACGGCTCTTCGAGCTTGCCGGTCGGGATCAGCCTGCCGTCGGGGCCGAGTTCAAGCCGGTGATGGGTGACCACCGCACATTCTTTGGCGAAGCCCTCGACATGCTTGGCCTCCTGCTCGAGGTACGACAGCGGAATGAACAGCGGGAAGTAGGCGTTGCGGTGTCCCGTTGCCTTGAACATCCCATCGAGAATGCCCTGCATCCGCTCCCAGAGGGCGAAGCCGTGCGGCTTGATCACCATGCAGCCCCGCACCGGCGAGGCCTCGGCCAGGTCGCCAGCCCGCACCACCTGCTGGTACCACTCGGGATAGTCTTCGCCGCGGGTCGGGCTGATGGCGTGCTTGGGCATGAGCGGAAATTCGCGGAAGGCTGGAAGCGGGCAATAGCCGGGATTGTAGCGAGTCAGTTGGCGGCTGCGGCAGCCCTGCCGTAGACTCAGGGTTGGAAGACAGCCCCGCGAGCATCGCATGCCCCCCTCCCCTTCTCTGCCTGCCGTCGTCGCGCCGCGGAGCCGCCGCAAGTGCGTGACGGAACTGACCCCGCAGGCGAACATCGACCAGGCCTTTCTGGCCACCCGCAAGCAGTTGCGACCAAACCGGCACGGGCAGCTCTACCTGCAGATCGAACTGGCCGACCGGAGCGGGACCATTACCGGGCGGATGTGGAACGCCTCCGATGAACACTTCGAGGCGTTCGAAGAGGGGGACTACGTCCGCGTGGTCGGCACCACCCAGCTCTACTCCGGCGCCCTCCAGATCATCGTCACGCTCGTCGAGCGAGCCGATCCTACCAGCATCGACGAGGCCGCCTTCCGAGTGCTGACCGATGATGCCGTGAGCGGGCTGAAGCGGGAGTTCGAACAGATTGCCCTTTCCGTTGAGCGGCCCTGCCTGAAAATACTTTCGGAAGAACTGCTCGCCGACACCGAGCTGATGGCAGCCCTGGCCCGCTGTCCTGCCGGAGTCAAGCAGCACCATGCCTATGCCGGCGGGCTGCTCGAGCATGTCGTCATGCTGCTCCGGCTGGCCGACCGGGTTGCCCCGCTCTACCCCGACCTTGACCGTGACCTGCTCATCATCGGCGTGTTACTGCATGACATCGGCAAGACGGTGGAGCTGGAAAACGAAAAGGGCTTTTCCTACACCGAAGCCGGCCAGCTGCTCGGGCATGTGCTGCTGGGGCTGGAAATCGTCGAGGAAAAGATCCATGCCGTCGAACTGCGGTCGGGCGAGCCCTTTGACGACGAACTGGCCAACCGGATCAAGCACATGGTGGCCAGCCACCACGGGGAGTACGCCTTCGGCGCGCCGAAGCTGCCGATGACCCTCGAGGCGCTCGCCCTGCACTACCTCGATGCCCTCGACGCCCGGATGGCCGGCACGCTGCAGCTGTTCCAGGCTGAAGCGTCGATCGATGATGGCTGGACGCAGTACCACGCCAACCTGGGCCGCAAGTTCTTCCGTGGCCGCGAGCCCCGAGAGTCGTGACGCCCAGCCCACCCCGCCGATCGGGATCCCGCCGCCGCACCGAGCTGCCCGAAGTGATCGGCCGCTTCCGCCGCAGCCGGCAGGGGTATGGCTTTGTCCGTCCCGACGATGCGGGTCCGGGGGATCGCGAAGCCGACATCAGAATTCCGGCGGTCGCCACCGGCGACGCCGCCGATGGTGACACGGTGCGGGTGCAGGTGACCCAGGCCCGCGATGTCGGCCGGCCTGGCCTGGCCGGCGAGGTCGTCGAGGTGCTCGAGCGGAAGACCGTCCGGTTTGTCGGCACTGCCTTTGAATCGGCCGGCCAGGGCTGGGTGCAGATTGACGGTACGCAGTTTCCACGGGCCGTCTGGGTTGGTGACCCGGGGGCCAAGTCGGCGCGGGATGGCGACAAGGTGGTGGTCGAACTGATCCGCTTTCCCACGGTGCTGCGGGATGGCGAGGGCGTGATCGTCGAGGTGCTGGGGGCTGCCGGGACCGCCGGGGTCGATACCCGGATGGTGATCGCCGAATTCGGGCTGCCGGGCGAGTTCCCCGAGGCGGTGCTGGAAGATGCCCGGCGGCAGGCGGCCGCCTTCAGCGATGCGGTGCCTGCCGGCCGCCGCGATCTGTCGGCCGAGACGATCGTGACAATCGATCCGGCCGATGCCCGTGACTTCGACGACGCCATTTCGCTGGCCCGCATCGACCGGGGCCACTGGCTGCTTGGGGTGCATATCGCCGATGTGGCCCACTTTGTCCGGGAAGGCTCGCCCCTCGACCAGGAGGCGGTCGCCCGCGGCACCAGCGTCTATCTGCCCGACCGGGTGATTCCGATGCTGCCCGAGATCGTCTCGAACAACCTCGCCAGCCTGCAGCCCGGCCGGTTGCGGCTGGCCCGCACCTGCTGGATCGAGTTCTCGGCCGAGGGGATTCCGATCCATGCCGAAGTGGAGCGAACGGCCATCACCAGCAAGCGGCGATTCTCCTATGAAGAGGTCGATCGATTTCTGGCAGATCCCGACACCACCGCCGTGAAGATGACCGCGGCTGTCCGGGGCCTGCTCGGCCGGATGCGGGATCTGGCCCGGCTGCTCCGCGGCCGCCGGATTGGACGTGGCGCCCTTGAACTAAACATGCCGGAGGTGAAGGTCGATCTCGACCGCTCGGGCCGGGTGAGCGGTGCCCATGTCGTAGTCAACACCGAAAGCCACCAGATCATCGAAGAGTTCATGCTGGCGGCCAACGAGGCGGTGGCGGGACTGCTGGCCGGGGCCGAGGCCGGCTTCCTCCGTCGCATCCACCCTGCTCCCGATCTCCGCAAACTGCGGCAGCTGACCGAGTTCGTGTCCGAACTCGGTTTTGAGGTCGATTCACTGGAGAGCCGGTTCGAACTCCAGCGGCTGCTCGATCTGGCCCGGGGCCGGCCCGAGGAGCATGCCGTTCACTACGCCGTGCTGCGGAGCCTCAGCCGGGCCGTCTACGGGCCGCAGGCGGATGGTCACTACGCCCTCGCCAGCGACTGTTACTGCCACTTCACCTCGCCGATCAGACGGTATCCCGATCTGACCATTCACCGGGCCATCGACCTGCTGGCCACCGGCAAGCGGCCGCCGCGAGAAGGGCTCGACCAACTGGGCGAGCAGTGCTCGCAGTTGGAACGCCGAGCCGAAGCAGCTGAGCGGGAACTGGTGAAGCTGAAGCTGCTGCACTTCCTGGCTGGTCGCGTCGGCTCGGAACTGGAGGGCGTCGTCACGGGCGTTGAGCGGTTCGGCCTGTTCGTGCAGGGCATCGAGCTTCCGGCCGAAGGCCTGGTGGCGGTCGAGCGGCTGCCCGAGGATCGCTATCGCTATGACCGCCGGGCCCACACGCTGACCGGGCACCGGCCGGGTAACGCTTTCCGGCTGGGCGATCGGGTGCGGGTGCGGGTCGATGCGGTCGATCTCGACAAGCGGCTGCTGGAGTTCTCGCTGGAATCCCGACCGACTGGCCGGGGCCGCAAGGGGCAGGCCGGTGGTCGTCGGCCGGCTACCGGGAGGGGCCAGAGCCGTGAACGTCGGGAAAAGCGGTCGGCGGCTGCTGAACCGATGCGGCTGAAGGTCTTCGGTGCCGCGGAAGGGACGAGCAAGTCGCCAGGTCGGCAGCCGAAAAAGAAGGGCGGCAAAAAAAGGGCGACCACCAAGAAACGCACGAAGAAGCAGTCAGATCGCCGACAAGGGCGGTGACATCTGCTGCATTCAAGCAGTTGAGGAAGCCTGCGCTGATCCCATAGACTCCCGAACCCGCTGAACCTTCCGCAGAAAGCTCCGAACGTTGCTTGAGACCCCGCTCTTTTCCTGGCATCAGTCGCACGGTGGCCGGCTGGTCGACTTTGCCGGCTGGTCGATGCCGGTGCAGTACGTGTCGATTGTCGAGGAGCATCTTGCAACCCGGCAGGCGGCCGGCCTGTTTGATGTGTCCCACATGGGCAGGCTGCTGGTGGAGGGGCCGGCGGCAATCGACTGGCTGGAGGGGCTGCTGACCCGACGGGTCGCCGACCTCGCGGTCGGGCGGGCCCGCTACACGCTGGTGACGGGCGTCGACAGCACTGCCGAAGAGACTGCCCCCCCGGTGATTCTCGACGACGCGGTTGTGACCAGACTGGCTGACGCCGACGATGGCACGCCCCGGCTGCTGCTGGTGGTCAATGCCAGTAACGCTTCGCGGGTCATTCGCTGGCTGGAAAGTCAGCTTCCTGCCCGCGGGGTGCGGCTGACCGATCGCACCGCCGCCACCGCGATGATTGCCGTGCAAGGGCCGCTGGTGTTCGGGAGCGGGGGCCTGCTGCAGCAGGTCTGCACCGCAGATACCGCAGCGATGCTGGCCGCACTGCCGGTGTATGGGGCAGTTGAAACCACGGTCGCCAACACGCCGGCCGTTGTCAGCCGGACGGGCTACACGGGTGAAGATGGCATCGAGCTTGTCGTTGATGCCGACGCCGCCCTTCCGGTCTGGCAGCAGCTGCTCACCGCCGGCCAGGACCGGGGCGGGCGGCCCTGCGGCCTCGGCAGCCGGGATACGCTGCGGCTCGAGGCGGGCATGCCGCTGTATGGCCATGAGCTGACTGAGTTGACCGACCCCGCGGCCATCGGCCTGGGCCGGGCGGTTCAGGGTGAGGGCCGGTCATTTCCTGGGGTGGCTGAGCTGGCGGCCCGACGGGAGGCTGGTGGACGCCAGCGGGTCGGGTTGCAGTTTGCGGCAAAGCGGGCTGCCCGTCAGGGCGACCCGATCCTGCTGCCCGGAGCGGACCAGGCTTGCGGAGAGGTGACCAGTGGCAGCTTCTCGCCGACCCTCGGCTGTGGCATCGCCATGGCGATGGTCGAGCCGGCGGTGGCGGCAGTCGGGACCGAATTGGAAGCCACTGTCAGGGGCAGCCGGCTGCCGGCCCGGGTCGTCCCGCTGCCCTTCTATCGCCGTCCCCGGGGAGCGAGTTAACCGCCCCCTCGTTGTTGGTGCTCGCCAGGACGACCCATCGCTTTACGGATCGAATTTCTCAACACGCTGCCAGGAGGCCTCTCATGGACAAACCCCGTCGCTACGCCAAATCACACGAATGGGCCCGGCTGGAGGACGACGGCGTGGTGACCGTCGGCATCTCGGCCTACGCGGTCGAAGCCCTGACCGATCTCGTCTTCATGCAATTGCCTGAGGTCGGGGCGACGGTCACCGCGGGTGAATCGTTCGGTGAGATTGAGAGTGTCAAGGCGGTCAGCGATCTCTACGCACCCATCTCGGGCGAGGTGGTGGCGGTCAATGCCGAGCTTCCCGGCAAGCTTGAAACACTGGGAGACGATCCCTACGGCAGCGGCTGGGTGATCAAAATCAAGCCGGCTGATGTGGGGCAGCTTGAGACGCTGCTCGACCAGACGGCCTATGACACGCTCGTTGGGAGCGAGTCGCATTGACCCGCCGGCAGTCGGCCGTGGTCTCTTCGAACTCGCCCGGGCCGGAGCCCTCCGGGCTTGCCGTCTGGCGGGATCCGCCAGCTGCGGGCCCCTGGAACATGGCTGCCGATGAGGCGTTGGCACACGCCGCTGAGCAGAGCGGCAGGGTGCTGATGCGGCTCTATGGCTGGCGGCCCGACACCGTCTCGCTGGGTGGCTTCCAGGCGTTTGCCGAAACCGAGCAGCAGCCGGAACTCGCCGGCTGGCCGATCGTCCGTCGTCCCAGCGGGGGCGGGGCGATCGTGCATGGGAGCGACCTGACCTATTGCCTGGCCCTGCCGTCGACACACCCCTGGGGCAGGCGGCCCGAGGATCTCTACGCGGCGGTTCACGGGGCGCTGGTCGAGGAACTTTGTCACCGCGGGGTGGCGGCATCGATGGTTGATGCCGAGGTGGCGGCCACGGTAGCGGACGACAGCTTCTTTTGCTTCGACCGGCGGGCCTTTGGAGACGTGGTGATCACTGCGGCGACGGCGGGGGCGGTGGCCGGCGGTTGCAAGGTGCTCGGCAGTGCCCAGCGGCGGCTCGCCGGCGTGGTGTTGCAACACGGCAGCCTGCTGCTGCGGCGGCACCCCTCGATGACCGGCGCCGGAAGCCACGCCGGACTGGCAGAGATCATCGGAGGGACGGGGGGTGATCCAGCCGCAGTGGTGGTCCACTGGCTGGAGCGGCTGGCGGCGCGGCTGGGTGGGCCGCTGGCCGAGAGGGCCGGCGTGTCCTGGACGGCGGACGACCCCGATCTGTCGCGAAGGGTCAATCGATATGCGGGTGCCGCCTGGCTGCGGCGGCGGTAGGAAGCCGGCTTTTGGCAGCCAACTTCCGCTGGACTCGGCTGCCCGGTCGTGCTACTGTGAGGGTATCTGACGCCGAGTCGTATCTTTCATGACGTCCCGGTATTCGTTGGCGATCAGGGGGTTTCGTGGTGAACAAGTTGAACCGAGACACGTTGTATGGTCGCCAAACTGATCATCGCCAGCGGCAAACGCGCCGGCCGGGCGATTTCGATGAAACGGGACAAACTGCTGATTGGCCGTGCTGAAGAGTGTGACCTTCGGCCACTCAGTGAGGAAGTCAGCCGGAAGCATTGCGCGATCATCCGCAAGGGTGATGATTTGTGGGCGGAGGATCTCCGCAGCCGAAACGGCACGTTTGTCAACGGGCTCAAACTCACCGAGCCGAAGCAGTTGGCAGATGGAGACCTGGTCCGGGTCGGCTCGCTCGAACTCAAGGTTTCGGCTGCCCCTGAGCCGAAGTTCGACACTGATGAAGACATCTCTCGGCTGTTGCTTGGGGGTGACCAGCCGGCCGGGATGCATGACACCACCCGCTCGATGCAGGCGGCTGATGACGATTCGGCGGTGGTG
>Ga0180433_10005377_pt1 | contig 17359 bp, 28 predicted proteins | sample SS_ome_8_FD_132980 | JGI IMG/M metagenome (GOLD analysis project Ga0180433, IMG submission 132980) | Hypersaline lake sediment archaeal communities from the Salton Sea, California, USA - SS_1_D_1 metaG | ecosystem: Environmental > Aquatic > Non-marine Saline and Alkaline > Hypersaline >... | reverse complement strand
GCTTTTTTGGCTACTGTCGGAGTGGTTTTAGCAAAGATGTTTAATTTAATGGACATGGGGAAGCTATACGACATAAAGATAGGTTTTATATTATTTATAACCGCCATGATTGGATGGCTGCTTATATTCTCGGGGCTGGCCAGCTTTCCGGAGCGCATGATCTATTTAACATTATTTAAGCTAAATTCATGGCTTTTGGTATTGACGACGCTATTTACTTTTATAGAGGTATTAATGCTTTTTGTCTCTTTAGGGAGAAAGCCAGTTAAGGCCAGAAACAGTTTAGCAGAGCTCAGGGCGCAGTAATGGGAATAATGACTCTAAGTAATATATAAATAGTTTTCGGTCTTTAGCTATTATATGCAATCTGCAAACATAGAGCAACTTTCTCTATATGAGAAAAAAGGACAGATGGCCGGCGGAGCAGTCGGGGCTATTATAACCCTAATCGTCGGTATCGGAGTGAGCGTATTAGTTCTTATCTTTGTAGGCGCTCTCGGTGGACAGACATATAACCTAGTAGAGCCAGACATTCTAAATATCAGCGACGCAACTATCAGGGGATCTGTAACAAATGGTATCACGTCGGGATTTGACGCATTGGAGCAAACAGGATCATATTTGCCTCTAATAGTTTTGGCTGTAGTGATCGCATTGGTCTTAACTCTAGTTTTAGGGTTTACTGCCTTTGGATCAGGTGGGCGAGGATCAGCGCTTTAAATGGGGTCTAAAATGACTCCAATTCTCAACTTATACGAGAAAAAAGGGCAGCTGGCCAACTCCTCAGTAGGAGCGGTTATAGTTCTAGTTATTGGAATAGGCGTAGCTGTATTAGTTCTTATCTTTGTCGGAGCTTTAAGCGGCCAGACATATAACCTGGTAGAGTCAGATATTAACGAGATAGGAAATACAGAGCTAGCTACTAATGTATCTGTAGCTATGAATAACGTCACAGCCCAATATTTAGGACATAGAGCGATACATACAGACAGCCTATTACTATATAATGAGACTGGCGGAATACCATTACACCTAGATAACTTTACTGTAAACTATGATCTAGGTACTATCCTATTAAATCCAGGCGTAGCGTCGGAATTTGTAGGTAATGGAAGTACAGCCCTAGCTCATTATAGCTACGGTAATATAGCCGTTCAAAACTCAGTTAAGGCGGGAGTAGTAAGCGCATTCGGCGGCTTAGAGCAAACAGGATCATATTTGCCTCTAATAGTTTTGGCTGTAGTGATCGCACTCGTCTTAACGATAGTTTTAGGATTTACTGCCTTTGGAATGAGAGGAGGCGGAGGTTCGGCCCTATGACTTGTTATAAGAAAAAAAAGCGGAAGAAGAAAAGATAAGCTCTCTTTAAAAAGTAAAGTAGAGCTGTTTATTTTCTTTATCTTTGTAGATTATACCTTTTTCTAATAGTGAGTTTATCGACTGCATTTTATTGTAAAATGTAGGTAATACAATTATCGGCCTGTCATGGAAAGCGCAGCTTATGATAGACTTTATTATCTCTGTATCTGTTGTCACTCGTCTTAACTCTACACATGGCTGATTTCTTTGCTGAGTAACTATTACAGAGATAGTAAATGGTATATCTTTACTTAAGCTCTCCGTCATATAAAGCCCCCACTAAACTTTGAGAAGTCTCTAATAGCTCGCCCATGATCTCAGTAACCAAAAATTTATTTATCTGGATTATGTAGCTGTCTACGTCGTCACGATCTATAACAAAATTTTTTTTAATCTTAAGGTATTTTGACTCTAGTATTTCGTTAGGCTCTTTCTTTATAACGCTGAGGATACTTATATATTTTATATAAGCCCTCTGTACGTGATACCTTAATAGCTGCATATTCTCCTTAAGTTTCTCTTTCTCCATTTCGGAGCACTTATTAACGTTTTCCTCGCCGTATTTAGCCTCTAGCTCTAGCATTAGGTTATTATAGGTTACTGCCTGAGCTACTGTATAATCTATGTCCTGATAGAAACTTACAATATACGAGGCCCCTGTGGTCTTTCTCTCGTCTACTGTTCCTATTCTTGACGCCATTATGACACCTGTTTACTAGGCTTAATCTTATACTCGTCCTCTAGGTATTTTATCCTTTTGACGTCCATAACTATAGCCCACGCAAAAAAAGCCGCTAATATCCCGGCCACTATTGAGCCGGCGAGGATAGACTTAACAGAGAAAACAGCCACTATAAAAACGGATATTATCCCGCCTATGCTTAATACTTTTGCCCTATTATGTACTTTATAGACCTCTAGGGCTGCTGTCTTTTTTGGTACGCTGTCAGCTATAGCAGCCTTAAGCCTCTCGATATTGTCGAAAGTTTCGCTCATTTTTTTACCCCCATATACGCCTTTAATATTATCTCAAATGCCTCAGTATTGTTTATAGGCTTTCCTATTTTCTGCATTAATCTTATTTTTTCCTTAGAAAACAATTCAAAAATATCATTATCTAATGCTATATGATGTTTAGGTTTCTTCATAACGCCATTTTAAAAAGTTAAACTATTTAAATCTTTTGATATAATGAAAACATTTAAATAGATTAAACTTAAGGTTTATCCATGTTCGAGGATAATGTTAAAAATTCTTTGTTTACTGAGCAATCAGAAAAGACGTTTATAGATAAGGTATTAGCGAGGGATGATGTAAATAGGATCAGGGAGCTAGTTAAAAAGCCCTCTTTGGTTAGGTCTGATCTGCTGGAGCTCCTCTATCTGTTGGCCGGTACCGAGAGCAAGCTGGTAAATTTCTCAGAGTGGGACAGATACGTAACATTAAAGTTTTATGTATGGATAAGGGAATTTATCAAGATAGCAGAGCTATTATTTGACTATCACGACGATTTACAGGAAAAGCAAAAAAAGGGCATTATAGTTTTAAATGAAAGATCTATAAGGCTTCTTAAAAACTGCCAGAGGCTAATAGAGCATAACGCAAAATTTCTTATAGATTTATACCTTAATATAAACAGGACTACTTTAAGTATAGGAGCTACAGGAATGTTAGAGCTATTAAAAAATAAGTATGAGGTAATCTATCCGTATGGTAATCCAGCGACGCAGCAGCCGCCGCAAGATCAAAAAAATATACTGAGGTTTAAGAAATGATTAACCAATATGTAGTGAAGAAATACGCCGCCCTCTTATTATGCGGCATGATAACGAGCATTTGTTTTTTTATGGGGCTTAGGATAAACGGCTTTATATGGGCTCTGGCATGGTTAGCCGGCGGGCTATTATTTACTGTTATTATAGGCACGTTATTATTAAGAAACCCATTCCAGAGGATGTTAGAGGGAAAGGGGATACTCGCTATAAACATGGACTCTACTGGAGTCTTAAGGCCTTTTATAGTCTCTGTTAATTCTCCATACATAAAGGGAAAGATACAGGGTAAAAAGATATTAGATACATTCGATAGAAAGACTGTTTTTAGCTGGGCGGTTCCTCAAAAAAGCACGACTAAGGCTACTCTCGAGGATGGCGGCGGGATCACGATAAAACTTACTGAGGATAAATATAATAAGGCGAGATTTGGATTTTTCCATTATCCTTGTATAATATGGAATGGACAGATAAACGGAGTCATAACTAAGGATTTTCTAAGCGAGAAAGAGAGCGGGACTTTTGCAGAGCATGGCGTATTATACCTTAATAGAAAGCTAGAGGAACTTACGAGTAACGTTAGGGACTTTGGGCGGTACGTCGTAGAAATGACTAAGCCTAAAAAATCTATATTTGAGTCTAAATGGACATGGATAATATTAATAGTATTTGGCGCTATAATGCTGGCCATGTTCGCTCCAGCAATAATTAACGCTATTAAAGGCGTCGCCTCTCCGGCCTCTGATACATTATCAAAACTGCCAAACGTGGTAAATCCACAATGAGAGAAAGAATACCAAAAGTTAAGGTAAACTATCGCTGTATGTACTGCGGGCATAAATTTACCCGAATGATCGGTAAATATGTAGGTCATGTAGATCCCGGTAGGACTAAGATAAGGGCAGTCTCTAGCCAGGTTAGATGTGATCGCTGCGGGAATTTTTCTAAGGCGTGGGAATAATGATAGCAAAAGGGGCCTATTTAGACTGGCATTTTAAGGCGCTTACTGCCTCAGACTACGACCTATACTTTAAGATGGCCGCAGACGGAAAGTTTCTTAATATGATTTTCGAGAAAGCAAAAAGCAAGATATTCAAGCTAAAAGGTTTAAAGGTAGATGGCAGCCCTGATAATATTAAGTCTTTTGATGTGCCGGTAATGTACTATAACGCTTTAAAGACAGCATTAACTAGAGCTATGGCTAGGATTAAAAAAGAGCTTAAAGAGGATAATGTTATAATATTATCCTCTAACGTAAACGTCGCTAAATTTGTAAGAGAGGGCCAGAAATGGCTTATATCTGTCGAAATAGGTGGAGTATATGCTGATAAGCGTTAGCTATTTCTTTACTTTCGGCTGTCTTAATCTATTGATCCAGACTATAAGGGACTTAAAGAATAACATGAATGTAGATACACGGCCTAGTTTTATTATGATGGGGATAGCTATAAGCCTAGTCTCTCATATAAGGCGGCCAGTAACTTATATGATAGCTTTAATAATTTTTATGATCACCTTTTACTATTTTTTAAAAAGATTAAAAGTTTTCGGAGAGGCAGACAATATCACTCTTAATTGGATCATACTGGGGCTAGGCATATTCGGAGCATATATTCTTATCTTTTTCCTGGCCTTTTTTATCATTTTAACCGTCCTGTATTGGATACTGAGGCGGCTTATATTTAAAGAGAATATAGCAGTACCGTTTTTTCCTGTGATATTCTTAACCTTTGTTTCTCATGGAGTTTTATTAAAATATTGGGCTTAATCCATCTTTTTAGCTGCCTGTTTAGAGGCCTCTGTACTCATGTGTAAGTAAGGCATTATAGACTCATAGGTTTTAGAGCCCTTAAGCTGCCTGATATTCTGGAGAGATACGCCGGCCTCTGATAATTTGCTAAACCTATTATGTCTCAGAAAATAAGGCGGTATTAACATGACATTATCAAACCACTTATTAAAGTAATACCTCAGCTTATTACTGATCTCTTTGCTCTCTCTTAATTCTCCGCCCTTTGTCATTCTCATACGCCTATATCTTGAATGATACATATAAAATAAAAGGTAATGTGGTGGCAAAGAGCTAGCGTATTTATAAAACTCTTTTACCATCTCTTTTTTAAATGGCAGCCTTATAACTCTAGGGAGCCCGCCCTTTGAGCCTTTCATTCTTATAGTTATATACCCTTTCTCTCTGTCTACGTCTCCAGACTCCAGCCTTAAGACCTCGTTAGGCCTAGCTCCAGTATAGTACATACATATAAGCATAGCCCGCCCCTGAGTCTTAAACCGTCCTGTAACATTCTCTAAGGCTCTTTTTATATGATCCTCGTTTACGTACTGGATCATGCCAGAGTCTAAAAACTCTCTATAATACTTATTCTTTATTTTTTTCCTTTTATGTATCATTCCACGCCTTATGGATACTGATTAGCTTATCCATGACCTCAGTCATATCTTCCAGATTATGCAATTTTCCAAATATCTTCATATAAATGTGGCAAGGATACCCAATCCTTTTAAGGTTGGGAGGAATTGAGACTCACCTCACTACATTTAAAATACTCAAATAACCTTTCACATTCCCTTAATCTAATCGGGCATTCTTGTTCACTGTAATCCATCTGTCTATCAATAATACTATCAAATTCTTCCATAACTTCTTTTACGTTATCTGTAAAATCAAAAGTTATTTTGTTTGGAATATCCACCCAAAAAGCCAAAGTAAATCCAAATAAGATAGATACTATAATAACAAACAATGTTTTCCACTTAATTTCCACTTTTATCATCCTCCCTAAACTTGAGTATGTTTATCCTTTGTAATCTTTAATCTTAAATCAATCAACTCAGTTTTTACTGATTGAGTACAAACAGTTTTAGAGTGGTCTTGTATTCTTGAATACATATCAATCTTCTTATCTATCTCGGTATCCACTCTTACTTTAATATCTTGGAGTTCTGCTTTAATACTCTCAATTTCGCTTATATAATCAAATTTCTTCATTTGAAACACCACCCTTTAGGGTGATTTATTTTGTGTAATATTTTCATTCTCTCGCCTTCTTAATAATCACATACAGGACAATACCATCCTGCATTAGGAACGTCATTCGCTTTTTCATCCCTGTACATCTGCTTATCGAATATCATCTCTCTTCCGCAAGTGCATTTCATATATAGACCGTCACAGCATTTTCTTTCTTTATTGTGTGGTCGTTCTCTAACTTCCAATGCTTTTCTTAAGTCTGATAAAAAGATTGCTGCACTAAACCCTTTCTCGCTAGGATAATTATTACTCGTTTCGCAATTACCTTTATCAGATTCTTCTTCAATTAATCTTAATAATTCTTTGACTTCAATTACAGCAGTTATATTGTCTGCTATATTTCTTATCCAGTGTGAGAAACCCCGCCCTTTAGTCGGATTTATTTGGGAGTATGTCATGTCATGCCCTCAAAAACCCCGCCTCTATTGCTTTAAGCAATTTCCTAAATTCGTCTTTAGTAATGCCTTTGACATTAATTATTATATTATCATGGTCTATTGAAACCCTATTCTCCATAGTAAGATCCATAATTAATCCCCTCTTTTTACGTCATATACTTTAGGCTTATCTTTCGATTTGTATTTATTATATACAGGCCATCCGATACTAAAGGCTACAAGCAAAAAACCAATTAAATAATATATACCAGCAACTAAGGCGCCTAGCTCATGCTTAAGAAATATCCCAATCATTAAAAAAATAGTCAGCCCAAATACGCCGCCTATTAGATATATCCTTAGTTTTTCTTGATACATTTTTTACCCCATAAACCCTATAATAAAACCTACTAAAATAGCTAGCCCCTCTATGAGCCCAACTATCCAGGCCAGGACTACAGCTACTTTTAGCGGAGCCGATAAGTCAGAATATTTTATTTTTTCTGTCATTTTTTTACCCCTTAATTTTGTTTTTTAACATTGATTTACCTTTAAAATGGGAGTACGTACTATTATTTAAATGTTACGACTCTGTATAGAGTCGTAGGTCGTGTATAAACCTCAAAACCATAACAACCATGTAATAGTATAAAAGAGCAAAATATATAAAGGGTGGTATGAATGTATCAAATATTCAATGATTATGATATGAATGTATCAAAATAACCCAAAATGTATGCGGATTTTATCGTAAAGTTCGATCCTGCGACACAAACTCGTCAGGATTTAGGGCGCATGATCATACAGCATATATACTATAATAGGATAAGGGGCAAAAAACCAACCGTAACTTTTATAGGTGGGGATTCTGGAGAGGGCAAAAGTACAGCCGCATTAGTTCTAATGCAAACTTTGCTAGAGAAAAAAGATATATCATTAAAGGACTATCTGCACGACGTAAACGTATATATCCCTCTCGAATACACAGGTAAGTTAGACGCTCTCCTTTATGATAAGAGATTAAGACGAGTAAACTGTTTCTGCATACATGAGGCGAGAGAAGTTATAAAGGCTAAAAACTGGATGTCGTTTCTTAATCAGGCGATCAGCGACGTAAACGCTATGAGCCGGGCAGTCAAAAGGATTAATACCTTTATCGTCTCTCAGTTCATTCGGGATATATCTAAGGATATTCGATACACTATAAACTTTTATGTAAGGACGGTCAGGCCTAGCAGCCAAAAAGCACGCTTATACTTTTTCAGGTTATGGAAAGACGATAGGGATCTTGATAACCCTGTATTGAGAAAACGACGGCTACAGGGCTACGTAGTTACGCCAACTAAAACCTATAGGTTTATACCGTCGTATATCCAGGTTAAAATGCCAGAAAAAGAAATATGCGACGCTTTCGACGAGAAAGACTATAAGGCTAAATCTGAGATAATAAAGAGGAAATTAAATAAATTATTGCAGATCATGGAGCAAGACATAGAAAAGCCCAGCGAGAAAATAAAGACAATGGTGAAGTTTTATACTGAGGAATATGAGCGCCTAGATTACATAGGTAGGAGAGTAAGGGGAAAATTAAAGCTATCCCCAAAATTTAAGGAAATGCATGGCCTTACTGATATTGAGGTTAAAATGTTTAGAAAAGAGTTAGACGCTAGGCTAGAGATATTAAGTAAAGAAAATTCAGCTATAAAAGACGAGGATTTAACTGAAAATGGCATGGAGCAAAAATCAACCGCAGACGGAGAATAAAACTACTCAGGATCAAGAAGATGAGAATATCGATATAAGCAAGATTGACTCACAGGACTTTAAGATAAACCCGGCTTTCTATCTGCATAACGCTATAGTAGGGGCGCAAGCGATCCTAAAAAAAGGCGAGAATATCAAAGAGAGCCTTATACTTTTTAGGTTCCTAGTAGAGCACGCTGAAACTATAGCGAGGGCATGGAATAAGATTCCAAAAGAATATGATGAGCTAATAGAAGGTTATAAGAGATCCACAGACTACGCAGACGCCACAGAGGAATATATAAAGAGTTTCAGGCTGGCAAATAAAAAACTAGGGTTATTAATGACTGAGATATTCCAGAGCCAGACAGTCATAGACAATGTAATGATTTAAGAAAGATTTATATATTTTGACTTTTTAAAATATATTGCTTAAGTTTACCCCTTAAGTGATTTCTAGGAGAGGTTCTTCTAGGGCATTGGGGCGGTTCCCATTTACCGCCCTATTAATGACTTATAGGAAAATATATATAGCATTATGCTAAAATATTCTTAAACATGGCTGATGATAATGATAGAGCAGATAATTTAAGAAAAAAAATTCAGGCAGCTAGAGACGCTCAGGGCGGTTATTTAGCCTCTGGAGCTGCTGGAGAGGCCAATAGACGGGCTGCCTCTGGCGGTGGCGGTGGATCCTCTGGCGGATCTGGTGGATCTGGCGGATTTGTTACTTTTACTGATTCTCAGGGTAATACTGTCTCTATACAATCTTTTGGCCGTAGCTCTGCGGATGTTATAGCGACGCATGAGGCTAGTTTAGGCACTATGCGAGGTAGTAGTAAATCTATGCAATTAGGGCAGAAGCCAAAAATTAACGATCAAATGCCACAATCTAGGAAAGATTTATTTAAGTCAGGTCGGCCAGAGCCAGAGGCGCCATTTACTCCTAGATATCGTAGAGTAGGAGAAAGTAGGCGTTTTACTACTGTTGATCTATCTACGGTTCCGGTAGAGCAGCCAAAACCTAAAAAAGCCCCTATAGGTGATATTCAAGAAGCTACTTTCTTACAAAAGGCCGCAATACGCCAACAAGAAAACCCAATAAATAAATTTTTCTCAGGGTTCAAGACTGCGCTATTTAATCCATCACAGGCCGGGACTACTTTAAGGACAGGCGGAAAATCGGAGACTGCCGGAGCATTGGGCGGGGTATTATTAGGGATAGTGCCAGCCGGCAGAGCAGAGCAAGCCGCAGCCGCAGCAGCTCAAAAGACACAGGCAGCTAAAACAGCCTTTCAGGCGTCGAGAGCCGGGCAAATATCAAAAAAAGCGCTAGAGGGTTATAAAGCATTTAGGAATACCATTCCTGGAAGATTTGCGGAGGGATTCGGTACGGCTGTAGCTGAAACTGAGGCTATAAGGGGCGGGATAAGATTAGCAGAGAAAAAGAAAGAGAAAAAGTATGGTATCCCTTTCGATACAGCAGTAAGAAAACAGTTCGAGGCTACAGAGGCAGCTATAGATCAAGCTGGCGGAGTTAAAATTCCATTAAGTACAGCTCCAGGCGCTAAAATTGGCTCATTCTCCCCTAGATCATTATTATTTGATATTTCAACCTTAACGGCCCCAAAAGGAGCAAAACAAAAGGGAAAAGAAGAAGTAAGAAAATTATTAAAGGAGAGGGGCTTTACTGGCCAGCGACTAGAGGACGCAGTAAGTCAAGTAGAAAAAGCAGCCAAAACTAGAGGAATAGGAGAGGCCGCCGCTTTAGTTAATATCGAGAGGATCGGCGAGGCTACAGGTTTACCTCTATTTACCTCATTCTTTAAAAAACAAGTAGCAAAAGGGGCAAAAGAGACGACTGAAACTATAGGTACAACATTATTCAAGCGAGGGTTTATACAGACTGCGCCTCTAGGCTTTACTGAGGCTTTTGTAGGACTCCAGGAACAAAGACTATTTAGAGGCCAGACATTTGAAGAAGTAACTACTCCAAAGGCTTTAAGGAGTGCCGCTATCGCCGGAGGTATAGGCGCCGGTACTGCTGGAATATTTGGCGGTGGGATCCCAGCCTTAAGAGGCAAACAGTCTAAGCTAGCTACTCCGGTAGAGTTTACCGGTCAGGCCTTAGATTTTCCTTTTGAGTTAGCTGGAGATATTGCAGAGGCACAGGCCAGAAAAGTTAAGCGTTTTTTTGGCTTTGATATTCCAGAGCCCACTTTAAATATAGCTGGTGGTAGGGCTAGGGCTGTAACTTTTGGTATAACTCCATCAAGAACAGAGACAGCTACAAAGACCACGCAGACCAAAAGGAACAGAGTGGCTACTGTTGATTTTGGAACAGTAACTAAACCTGGAGTCCCTAGCGAGACTTTTGTACCAGCTGATAGGTCGCCTATTAAATCTATAGATGATCTTATCGGCACGCCATCAAAGACGCCCACAGATACAGGCGGCAGAACCGGTACAAATGCTTTTGGCATTGTTACATTACCTGGACAGACGCCAACCCAGCCCATAATACCTGAGATTAATATAGGAGTGCCAACAACAACAACCACCACGACGCCAGCCAATACTTTTGTTAATATTCCTAGTATATCACCCCAACCCCGCTTTTTACCGCCGCTTTTACCGCCAGTCTTTCCTTTTGGGGCGGCAGGTAGCGGGACAGCAAAAAGAAAAAAGAAAAAATTTGTCAATGAGCTACAGGCTAGTCAGGACTTATTAGGTAATTTATTATTTGGCCGGCCATTGTCGCCGCAGCCATCCAGAAAAAAAGCTAAAAAGCGGCGGCGCAAAAAATGAAAAAAAAAGGCTCAGTCTCAATTTATATAACCTTTCTTATAGTGGCTATAGTAATAATATTAATAGCTGCCGTAGCTGCTCCATTAGGAGTAAGGTTCACCTCTGAGATGTACGCCGCCGGCGATAAGATTTTATTGGATTCTTTGCCGGCTATAAACTCAATTAATGACACAAATATAAGCTCCAGGATAAATAACTCTATAAACCTAGCTAGAGACGCCGGAGAATATAATATAGAAGTTATGAGCGATATGTTTCAGTATGGCTGGATCATAGCTATAGCATTGGTGGCTTTAGTCATTTTCTTATTTACTCGCCGATTAGTAGAAGTAGGCGGCGGTGGCTTTGTCTGATCATCTACCCTCGAATTATTGAGACATGAGTTCTAAGGCGGCGGGCTTTCTCGCCGCTTTTTTTTAAATAAGTAAATATTGCCATATATATGATTTTGCCCTTATTTATTATTTATTATTAATATATTAATAATTATAAATATATATTTCTAAAAAAACGATAAACGGTATGTTCTCATTTCTGTTGATAGTAAATAAATAGTATTTATTATATGATGGTTTTAAATGCATACAACCCCTTTATTTTATAATAGAAAAATATATATATAAGTACTTACTATAAACATTCGGTGATATACAATGGAGCAAAAAGACTTTAAGGTTACTGTAACAACCAGCCTAAACGTTACAGAGAAACATGAAATATCGAAGATGGGAGTTAAAATAAACCATCTTTTGAGGATCGGGATAGCAGCTTATAGATTTGAGAGACAGCATAAAGTAACGCCTCTGGAGAGAGTCGCACAGCTAGCAGATACAATTCAGAGCCAGAGCGAGACGATCCATAGGATAGAAGAAGAAAATACAAAATTAAGGGCCCACAACTACGAGCTAAAACGCCAGCTCTTTCCTAATAAGTCAGGGGATGACTTAAAGCAAAATATAAATACACAGAGCAAAGAATAAAGCTAAATGCAATATTGGAAAAAGTTAAGCCTAGCGATAGGATGGGGCAATCTAATAACAGCAGCCTTATTTTTTTATCTATTATTTACTTTTGCTTATTTGGATGTAAGTAAGAGTATCCTGATCCTTATTAACAATGCCGGAGAGGCCACGCTAGAGCTTATAATGCTTATAGCTTTTGCGCCATTTTCAGTCTATTCGATATATTACAGCCTAAAAAATGCGAAATAAAATAACAGTAATGCTTTGTTTAATGATCTTTGCTAGCGTAGCTCTGGCGCAGATATCCGGATTTAAGACTTTCTCGGATGGGACATACTCAGGAATAGTAAATATTAATTTAAGCAAAAATAACAGCCTTAAATATTTAGATATTGATATATACGCATATCTTAATAATTTAACCATAGACTTTAATGGTGAGCCGGTATTATATAGTAATGGGCTTATAAGCTATTACTCATTTGATAATACTACACAATTAGGAAAAGATAGTATTGGATTATGGAATTTAACATTATTCGATATGAATAACTTTACTGGAAAATTTAATAACTCAGTATATGGATGGGAGATTTTAGATTATGGAAAAATTAACGATAGCCCATTAACAAATAATATGACTAATTTTACTATAAATATGTGGATATGGACTAATCAGACATTTATAGCTAATCAAAGAGGGTATTTTTTAACAAAAGGAGACATAGGATTATTAGGGTCACATTTTTTTAGCTTTGAACATTCTGAAACTCAGCCATTTATATCAGTTAGTTTTTTTCCAGTTACTCCAGACTGCCCGGAGCTGAGGAGTATCGTTCAGGATAATAACACTATGTGGAATATGCATACTATTACTAGAGACAATGAATATAATTTAAGCTATTATTTTAACGGAGTTTTAATTAATTCTACTATATGCTATAGGCCGATAAATTATACGAGTGAATGGTATCTTAATAGACAAGAAATAGAGCAAGATCATAATTTTATAGCCTATGACGAAATTAGTATATGGAATAGGTCATTATCAGAAGAACAAGTAAAATTAATGAGTATAACTAATAAAATGAATAACGCTTTAAGGAATTTTACGCTATCTATAGATGGATATGGCGAAATATTAAATAATGTAGGAGACAATATATCAGAGAAAAAGAAATATAATCTAAATTATAGTAAGGTTAGAGAAGTAATAAACGACGGCTGCAACTGTCTAAACTGTTCTATTAGGAATAGAGACTGTAGAGTTCCTATAAGATTTAATGCGGAGTCTAATGGGTATGTAGAATACTCTAATATAACAGTAGATTACTCTAAGGCATTTTTTATTATCGACGAGGTTAATAATACGCTTTTTGATGTTAATAACGTCTCACAGATTAGGCTACATTCTGATACAAATAGGACAGTATATGATCTTCAGGCATTAGGGCAAAATAAGATTAATGTAAGCCTGGAGGATAATAATTATAGGCTCGAGATAAAATACGCAGACGATACGGTTATAACCAGGTGGATAGATACAGATTTAACAGATTTAGAAACGAGGATATGCGCAAATAGAGAGGGCGTAGAGCATTACGAACAGCTATTAATAGCGTCGTCAGTACGTAAGGCTATAGCTAGGAGCATATTTAGCGACTGTTATGTCGCTGCTGATTATACAAGATTTGCATATCAGGACGCCCTCGCCTTAAGGATGTTCACCATAGACACTTATTACACTTTGACGGCAGCCGTAGACGGTCAAGACGTTACTTTAGCCTCTATAGATGGCGGGCTCGTAACATTTTATAATCTGGATCAGCTAGAGTTTAGAGAGCAAGACTTAGGCCTTAATATATTATCTAGGGCTATAAGCGTAGAAAGAGTAAGCAGTTCAGACACCTTATTACTTATAAGCTATTACAATCAAAGAGGAACAAATACATTATTAAGCGCAACTATAGAAAACATGGATAACGACGAGGTAGTATATACCCAATCCTCTTTTAATGATCCTAATGACGCCAGCTTTCAATTTGATTACTCTACATTATCAGGCGTGACTAATGATACATTATTTAAGATAGAGTTTACTGCTACTGATAGCGACGGAGAGACAGAAACCTCTACAGCTTATTTTAACGTAGGGGCTCAGGTCGGGCTAATAGCCTCTGGATTAGCTTTGACTGTAGCTATACTCTTAAATGTATTCGGCTTTACTTTTGTAATAAGCAGAGCCATATTTTCATGGTTCGGCATAGGATTAATATTAGTGGCTATAGGTATATTATCTTTTGCGGTGGTGACGTGGTACACTACTTTGATGATCGCTATAGAGGTAATATTATTAATATACTTTGTTTCAGTAATGATATTTCAGGGATACCCAAATATAACTTAAGATGGCAAACATAGTAGACTTATTTAAAACTGTAATATGGGTTCAGCTTTTTTATGCTGTAGCTATAGTCTTATTTACTCATAATATGCCGGGATCCTCTGTCCATTATGTAGAATGGTATTCAGATAGTACGGCTACTATAGACCTAGAAAGCGTCGGCTCTCAGGTAGAGGACAGCTTAAGGGCTCAGGCAGATATACCGGTTATTGAGCTGGGAGCGTTAGTTTTTTATAGTGGTAATATAATATTAGATTTGCTGGCTAATTTCGCTTTTGCTATCCCGGCCATGCTCGGTCTATTGGTCGAGGGATTTACGAGGCTGTTTAGCATTGACGGATTTATAGCTATTCAGGTTCAGTTATTCGCCTCTGTGTTAATATTAGTCATGTATGTTATAGGATTAGTGCAGCTCGTCGCTGGAATAAGGAGCGGGAGAATAGTTTAAGATGTGGTTAGGATTTGAAACGCTAGTAGAGAATGTCGGCCTGAGTTTTGAGAATATAATACTGCTGCTTATATTTGCTGGCGGCCTTATATTCTACGCTAGGGATATTAAGGTCGGCGTGGTTCTGCATTTCTTAGGTTTTGCTTTGGCTTTTATGTGGTTCTATAGCGCCGGATACACTTATAGCGGAGCCTTAGTATTAGCATTGATGTTTTTAGTTATACTGGCTTTGACGTTTTACGCTTTAAGCAAAAGGACAGAACAGGGCGCCATAGTATGATAAAAGAAATAACTGTAATATCATTCCTTTTTATTATGGGTATTTTTATGATCGAGGGCTTTGACATTGGGGACGCTTCGGACGAGTGCGAATATAACGAAATAGCTCAGGTAATAGATGGCGTATGGGAGTGCGTGCCATTTTACCCGGTAGATCAGCTTTGCATAGAGGGCGGCGACTGCGCTTATACCAATCTGATAATATCCGGCAATCTTTCGATTCTAGGTGATGTTTTAAACGTTACTGTTGTAAATGTTACTATAAACGCAACAACAATAACAGGCCTTAATACTTTTATAGAGGCTTTCGGAAATAACACTTTTCTAAGGCTAGACACAGCAAACGACCCCTTAGTAAATGGACTAGATATAAATGTATCGAGTAATGACGCATTTAATGTATTCTATCCAGATAATAGCTATCCTTATTTTAAAGTAGACACTAATAGCCAATTGGTAAAAATTAGAAATTCTGATTTTATAGTATCAGACGATAGCGATGCAACAGCATTTCAATATTCCATAGCTTCTGGAGAGGCAAATTTTGAGATAGCGACATCATTTAATAATGATGTCTTTAGCAAAGACATAACATCCTCTGGCGTGATATGCGATACTAGCGGATGTATATTAAATCAATCTACTATAAACGCAAATATAAGTGAAATAGGGTACGCAAGATATAACGACCATAATATATGGTCTGCCTCACAAAACTACACAGAAAAAAACCATATATATTTAGTCGCTGAAAGCGATATTCTCAAAACTCAGGGCGCAAGATTAAATTTTTATGATGATGTATATAGTAATGGTGATACTGTAGGTTATATAAACTATAAAGTTTCGGGCTTTTCAAGCGACGCTTTAGTATTACAGTCAGACGAAAATATAATCTTGAATGGGCTATCTTTAGATTTTGGCGGTAATTTCGGAACAGACAATAATAATTATTTATGGTGGGGCGGGTTGGGTGTGGGTGGCACTCCTCAGGGTTTCTATTCTTCTTATTCTACTAGTGAGAAATGGCTAGTATTTAAATCCGCCAATCCATTTGGAACAGCTAACGATCCGATAGGGATTAGATTTAACAATAACTCTTTCGACAGGGATTTTGTAATAAGGGACGATCAGGGAGAGGACACTTTCTATTTTCAGGGTTCTGACGGAAATGTAGGGATAGGCGGAGAAACATCACCCGATTCTCCACTTGAGGTATTGGCAGAAAGTAGGATAAGTTCGACTAATTCAAATACAAACGCAACACAGATATACGAAATATTAGGGGTAGGTATTGAAGATATGATAGTAAAAAGCTATCAGGATTCAAGCGCAATTACCCATTTAATAATTAGTTCTGCGGATGGTTCTAATCCAGATATCCAAACAGAAATAGCAAGATTTAGCGAGGGCGGAACAACAAAATTAAGTGGCAATCTAAACGTAAGCGGTAACATAAACGTAACAGGATGCATAATATACAATGGCGGTACTTTAGGAACGTGCATATAAAATGAAAAAAATAATAACATTCGGGTTAATACTCTTAATGAGTACATTAACTTACGGTTATACGGTGGGGCAAATTGTGAGTCAAAATTCGGTTAATAATTACGATACTGATAAGACATTTAATGAATTATGGATAGATTTGGATTGTACTATACTAAAGAATGGAGTAAGGCAAATAGTAAACAACAAGATAGTTTTTATGTATCAAGTAGAATGTTATGATCTTATGATGTATGACAGCGATTCTTATATAATATATAGAAATTCCATATCTAAATATATACCTTTGGAATTAATAAAGAATGGCATACGGTGGAATTGTGGCGATAATCCATCTCAGGAATGTAAGTCTGAAACTATCGGCTTTTATAAAAACAACCTCAGAAATTATTATATAAATAATATAATGTCATTCTTAAATAAGATTTATTCATGGCAAGAAAAGGGCGATATTCAGGATACGATAACTATAAGTTTTGATTAGGTGATAAAAATGAATATATACGACTTTATGGGTATACTGGCTTTTTTGGCTACTGTCGGAGTGGTTTTAGCAAAGATGTTTAATTTAATGGACATGGGGAAGCTATACGACATAAAGATAGGTTTTATATTATTTATAACCGCCATGATTGGATGGCTGCTT
>Ga0180433_10005372_pt1 | contig 17387 bp, 9 predicted proteins | sample SS_ome_8_FD_132980 | JGI IMG/M metagenome (GOLD analysis project Ga0180433, IMG submission 132980) | Hypersaline lake sediment archaeal communities from the Salton Sea, California, USA - SS_1_D_1 metaG | ecosystem: Environmental > Aquatic > Non-marine Saline and Alkaline > Hypersaline > Sediment... | reverse complement strand
CATGGCAAAAGATACGTTCAAAGACTTCAAGGAGCACTCGGTGGCAGAATTCTTCAAGAAAAACAGGCAGATGCTCGGATTCAGCGGGAAGATACGCTCGCTGACAATGATAGTGCATGAACTGGTTACGAATTCCCTTGATGCATGCGAGGAAGCGGACATCCTGCCCGAAATAGACGTTGAAATAAAGGAACTGGGAGACGAGCATTACCAGATTATAGTGAAAGACAACGGTCCTGGAATTCCTGAAAACTATATAGGGAAAGCTCTGGGGATGATGCTTGCGGGAACGAAATTCCACAGGTATATCCAGCAGAGAGGACAGCAGGGTATCGGAGCATCCGGATGCACGATGTTTTCATACATCACTACCGGCCAGCCGATAAAAGCGGTTTCATACAACGGCGGAAAGAAAAAAGAATACGAAATACAGATTGATTTGAAAAGGAACAGGCCTGTGGTGAAAAAGATATCGGAAGAGCCTGCTGAAGGGCATGGAGTTACTTATATTGCGGAATTCAAGGAAGTGAAATACGAAAAAAGCAACAAGGGAGCTTTCGAGTACATAAGAAGGACCGCGCTTGCCAATCCTCATGCGCAGATAACTTTCAAGGATCCGACCGGTGAAAATGCGACGTTCCCGAGGTCTGTTGAAAAGAATCCCCCCAAACCTTTTGAGATACAACCCCACCCGCTTGGGATAAACACTCATGATTTACTTGAATTTTCACAGCATTACGCCAGGGAATACAGGAAGATTTCCGCTTTCCTGCAAGGTGTTTTTTCCAGGGTAAGCGCGAACAAGGTTTCGGAGCTTAAAGAGCTTGCTCCTGGTGTTGATTTTGACAGATCCCCGAAAAATATGAGCTGGGATGATGCAGAAGCAATTACAAAAGCATTCCAGCAGGTGAAGTGGATTGCTCCTGCAACCGATTCTTTAGTGCCGATAGGAAAAGAGCAGATTGAAGCCTCGTTCAGGAATATATTCAACCCGGAACTTCTCGTCGTAACGGAAAGAAGTCCTAAGGTTTATAGGGGTGGAATTCCCTTTGCGGTTGAAGTTGGAATCGCTTACGGGGGAGGAGTAAAGGAAGCGGGAAAGAAGGGGGAAATAATGAGGTTTGCAAACAGGGTACCCATGCTTTTCGACATTTCAGGATGCGCAATTACCAATGTTGTGAAAAACATTGACTGGAAAAGATACAACCTGAAGGATTTTGATGAAGCGCCGATTGTTGTTCTTGTGAATTTCGTAAGCGTTTACGTTCCATATACGAGCGCGGGAAAGCTTGCGATTTCCCCCGAAGAAGACATCGAAAACGAGATAAGATTCGCGGTGATGGAAGCATCAAGGGGAATACAGAAATATATTTCAGGAAGGAAGAAAGCAAGCGAAATTGCAACCAAGAGAAAAGTGATAAGCAGGTACGTGCCCCAGCTTTCAAGCGATTTGGCTTCGATTACCGGGAAAGAACCGGGAAAAATAGAGAAAAGGCTGATGGACATCATTGACAAGAAATACGTTCTGGGAAAAGGTGGAGGGAAAAGCGAAGAAGAGGGTGAAGAGCCAAGTGAAACTGAGGAGGTGAGTGAATGAGCGACAAGACAAAAAAGAAAATAGAAGAGCTCGGAAAGAAGATGGTCAAGGAAATCAATGCAGGCCAGAGCCCTGAATTCGAATCCACTTTGAGAACTAAAAGCAATACCATTTACGACGAGGGGATCGGGTGCCTCAGGCTTGGTGACAAACAGGAGTCAAGAAAATTCCTCAGCCTTGCGCAGGCAAGGACTTTCATGCAGACAGTAGCCATTGCGGCGAAAACAAGACAGTTCCTGGACCAGAATTTGCATACGAGCATCAGGGGTCTTTTCTACCAGCTGAAATTTTCATTGGGAGAAAACATGGACGAGGATTTGTTTTCAGAGCAGAGCGAATCGAATGCATTGATTGAAGACATAGAAGTCGCTTTGAAAGTGAAAAGGGAGGACTTGAACCTTACTACGGACAGGAAAGGATTCGTTGCGGGCCCCATGACGATAAGGGACAAGTTCGGCGGAGAGGAGACACTCATCGACTGTTCAAAGCAGGGAAGAAGCGGTTGGAGCATTCCAAGCGATGTCGATAATGACATGGAAATTGAAAACGTAAAAGCGAAATACGTCCTGGTAGTCGAGAAAGATGCATTATGGCAGCGATTGAATGAAGACCAGTTCTGGAAAAAGGAAAAGTGCCTTGTAGTGACTCCCAAGGGACAGTCAACAAGAGGGACAAGAAGGCTTCTCAGGAAGCTGGCGGACAAGAAGCTCCCGGTTTACTGTTTGATGGACTGTGATGCATGGGGATGGTATATCTACTGGACGATAAAGACGGGTTCGATGAATCTTGCATATCTCGGAAGGGATTTCTCCGTTCCTGAAGCCAAATTCATAGGAGTTACGATGAGCGACATTGAAGAATATGATTTCCTGAAGAAGCTTACGATCAAGGCAAAGGACGTTGACCTTAAAAGAGCTCAGGAAATGATGGACTACCCGTGGATAAACAGGCACAAGGAATGGGTGAAAGAGCTGAAGCTCGTCCTTAAGACAAAGAAAAAGATAGAGCAGGATGCCCTGCAGGGGCAGAGACTGACATTCGTAGGGGAATACATAAAAGACAAGATAGAAAACAAGAAATGGTTGGGCTAGTCCCATTCATTTTCTTTCTTCTTTTTCTTTTCCTCTTTTATTCCCACCGTCTGCTTTATCTGCTTGCGCGGAAGAAGAAGGCTTATATCGTAAACTATTCTCAGGAATATCTCCAGCCCGAAGATTATTTCAAGATAAAGCACTGCCTGGGGAATGAGTTCGGTCCTTATTATTTCATCCGCCGGAAACTGCTGCTGTTCCAGTATGTTCGGGTTGAGCAGGATGGTTGAAAGGAAAACGAACGGCAGGAGCTTTGCAATCTCCTTTGCGGCGCTTTCGTTGAAATACGCAAGAAGCCTTGTTGCGGAAAGAACCAGTGCGGCAAGGAAAAGAATATGCTCGAAATTGACGGCCCCCAGGAAAAGCAGAGTGTAAGAAAGGAAGAAGAACCAGAATAGAGTATAAAGCGGGAACAGTATTATGTATTTTACAATATACATTATGCCTTCGAATATCTTTCCCAGCCCGTGCTTGTCCTCCATGTGTATTTCGAATATGTCCCTTTTGGAGAGTTTACGGTAAAAAAGCAGGACCACGTAGCAGTAGAACGCAAGTATGACTACTGCCGTAAGGAAGAGTATTATCTTATTTTCAGAACCTATAAAATTATTGTACAGGTCCACTATCCTGATTGTAAAATCACTTCCGAATCCTTCAATGGTTTCCTGGATGCCCATGGGGAGTATTCAGCAAGAATTTTAAAAAACGTTTGCGAAGCCTCCTTATGGATAAAATAATGCGGGACAGGATCCTTTTCTTTGTTTTCGGATTTGCATTGGCAGTAGTCATGATGATGATTATCGGGCATTTTTTCCTTGTGCCCGTAGTAATGCCTGTTTTCTCCCCCCAGGACGGAAATGAAATAATAGAATTCATGGACGGGGCGGAGGAGTCGCTTGATATCGAGGTCTATCTGTTCACTTCCTACGATGTGCGGGATGCGGTGATAAGGGCGAATGAACGCGGAGTGAGAATCAGGGTGCTCATGGAAGGCGAGCCGATGAACAATGCCAATGACGATATGTATATCGCGCTTGCGGGCGAGGGGATTTCTGTAAAATATTACGGCGGCGAGAGAATGCACTCAAAGTTCATTATCAGGGACGGAAGGGAAGTGCTGGTAGGCTCCCATAATTTCAGCTATTCCGCATTGAATAAAAACCGCGAAGCTTCTGTAATAATTTCGGGAAATGCTGTTCAGGAATTCATTGATATTTTCGAAGAGGACTGGCTTTGGGGAACTGTTCCGGCGATAAACTAGGAAATTATCTCTTCCGAAATAACCGGGTCGTTTTCCATTTTTTCCCTTAGTTTTTTCTTTAATCTGGATTCAAGCTGTCTTACCCTCTCACGGCTTATTCCAAGTTCCTCACCAAGGTCCTGGAGCGTCCTAGGTTCATCGGCCATCAATCTTTCCTTTGCTATCAAGCGCTCTCTACGGTCAAGATTTCCAAGATAATTGCGGACTACCCTGCTAAGTTTTTCCAAACGTATTTTTTCTGAAGCGTCCGCAGTTTCGTCACCGGCAACAATATCGGAAAAAAGCCTTGGGGAAGATTCGCTGTTGTCAATGGGTTTTTCAAAATGCATCAGCATGCCGGTCGAAGTCACCAGCATGGAGTTGAGTCTTGCTTCTTCAAGCCTGGCATCGTCTTTGACTATTTCATGGAATATCCGGGCAGACTGCGTGTTCAACATCGAAGGATGTATTATTCCGGCATATGCTTCATAGGCAAACCTTTCTGCAATCATCGTTTTCATTTTTTTATATGGGACATGTACCGGATATTTCGAGTTTTTGACTGCTCGGTCAAGATATGCTTTCATCCACTGGGCGGCATACGTCGTGAATTCCACTTCCTTTCCGGGATCGAACATTGTTTTCGCCTTAAGCAATCCGCAATACGTCTCTTCGCATGCATCTTCATAACTCAGCTTCGAACCTGGGTGTGAGCGCAGATATTTGGCGGCATAGAGTTTGGCGAACCCCGTATAGTGTTCGATTATCTTTTTTTCGCTCGCGCCTCTTATTTTATCCGGCGGCAGGCCCATATCGTGAAATTTTTTATTCCCGGAATTAAGCCTGCGTGTTTTTTTGCCGACCCTCAAAGCAATACTTGAAACCATAATAATACACCATCCAAAACGTTATTTAAAGCTATCCCCTCTCCTTGATGAATTTTGAATACAAACCCGAGAAAACCTGGTATTTTCCCCTCTTTACTTTAACTATATGCCCTTTTGCTTCCAGACGGAGAAGCAGGGTGGCCGCGGGCCCCATGGATTTGTTTGCCTGCCTCGCAGTCTCTTTTACAGATAACGGCTTGTTCGCCCTTGCAAGTATTTTCAGGATGGTTTTTTCCTGCGCAGAGGCGGATGAATACAGTTTGCCGAACCAGTCCCTCGAGAGGAAACTCATTATGTTTCTCATATTCGCGGAATAGTGCGCTTTTGTGATCACTTTCTCGTTTTCCTTCAGGTTTTCGTAAAGAATCCAGCAGACCTGCTTGATTAATTTTGGGTTTCCTCCGCAGTCCTTGTATACCGACTTAGTGCATTCCTCACCCATCTTCGGCTCTTTTTTCAATACTTTGGAAAGATAATCCCTGAATTCGTATTCTTCAAGAGGGCCGAGGTCCATTTCCTCCACGTTCTCAGGGATTCTCCTGAACTTCCGTGTTGCCGAAAGAACGAATCCTATGTTTCTTTTTTCGGATGCGATGTTTGAGATATGGCGCAGCACGTCTTCGTTTTTTCTTACGCTGTCAAAATCATCTACGAAGAATATTATTCCCGGAAATGAATGGCCGAAAGTTTTCCATAAATTGTTTATAAGTATCCTGAGGGTTCCGGACCTTGACTGGGCTGAAAAGGAACGCGCTTTTCCTTCGGACAGCACTCCGGAATCCACATTGTCCATTACTTCGCTTTCAAGCTCCTGGAAAAGTTCTTTGGTAAGCCGGTCAAGCTTTTCGTTTTTGCTTGCCTTGATGTAAGGAGCGAACATCTTGCGTTTGGATGCATCGTTCTGGAAACGCCTCATGAGCATTCCTTTTCCGCTTCCGGGAGTTCCCTTCAAAAGCAGTATCCTGGAGTCGCCTGCAGACACTCTTTCAAGGAAATCCTCAAAGGCTTTAAACTGTTCTTTCCTACCTATAATAGTACTTTCATCCCAGGGGGCGAACGGATTCGGCGCTTTCATAATATATAACCTCTTTTTCGGCTAAAAAATGCCTTGTTTACTACTTATTTTGTAGTTTTTGTAGTTTCTTATCGAATAAGAATCGAAATATTTAAAAAGGACTGGACACCCGAAGTATTCACGAAGAAGCATAAAAAAGAATTCTTCGGGCGATAAAAATGAACGGAAAACTTTGGATTTTGAGCGGACTGATGTTTATGCTGGTACTGGCCAGCGGTATTGTTGCAGCTCAGGGAAGTGGATTCGAAACAGGTGAAGAACCCGACAGGGGGTTCATAAGCGTTGACACCGTAGACCAGACCGAAACCACTACAGAGCTGGAAATAGGAGTAATCAGCATAGGCGCACTGGAAACTGCTTCAGGCGAACCCATAAGCAATGAAGAATACCGGGCATTTGCAGCCAGCTGCAGCGGAAACGAGAACTACGAAATATGCATAGCGGAAAAGATAAATGCTGCAACGGGAGGACCTGAAATTTCCAGCATTGCGCCCGAATCCGTTGAAGGCGCGGTATTCAAAGTGGAATATTTCAACTCATTCACGAACAGTTATGTTCCGGTATGCGAGGAAGCAATCGCCGATAATTCAAGGCCGTTGACGGATGAAGAAGGAGACCTTAGTTATTATACTAATATAGAACAATATTATTATGCGACCTGTACGGTGCCTAAAAGCATATATGAAGGTAAAACCGCCAACCTCAGAGTCAGGCTTATCGCCCCCGCGAGCGTAGTTGCTCCGGACGTTACGACCCAGGTGGCGGATGAGATAGGACCTTCAGGGGCAGGAGCATTCTCCGAAGCGCTCAACGAGATAATCACAGGAATGATATCCGGAGACGGCACTTCGGTAACCTATGACGGTGGAACGCTTCCGTGCCTGTTCATATTCATATTGATGGGACTTCTTCTCGCTTCTATGTACTTTGCGGGAAAATCCCCGATAACACTGCTTGACATTACCACTCCGAGGATGCCCGCTCCCAAGGGGGTTGCGGCAGGCGGACAGATCATGCTTCCTTACGGTTACGGTGAAATGAAAAAGTCACTCGGAAGGAAGATGGGGGCAGCAGCCGGAGCGGTAGGAGCAACTGCAGCCGAAGTGGCAAAAAGGAGGGGCCATGATTCGCAGAGAGACAAGATGGAAAAGGACGCAAAGGGTGCAGGAGCTTCAGGAGACGAACTCAAAATGAAGAAGGGTATCGCCTCTCTTGCAAGAAGCAAAGGCTACTCTTCAAAAGAAATGGAAAACCTCATGAGAAAATCAATTGATAAATACGGCGATGCAGAGCACAAGATACTTTCGGAACTTATCCAGCATGCTGACAAGATGGGCGGAAAGACATCGCTCATGGGCCAGAGCATCAGGGACTACATGCTCAGCGTAAGGACGATGCAGACGATGAATGCGCTTTCAGGACATCCCAGCGCAACCACCAAGAGCGCGCTCCACAACAAGCTTGTAGGAAACATGGGCAAGTACGTCGGAGGAGGAAGATACGGCGCAGGAACCGGTATATCAACGATGACCATAGGTTCAACCGAATCGATGATAAGGTCGGGCAGGGTTGCCGGAAGAGGTGCGAAAGCGATAATACAGCATGCTCCGGACCTGGCAAGGTCGGTAGCCAAGACCACCATGAGCATGGTGGGCGGAGAAAGGGCAATGGAAAAGCTTGAAAGAAGCAGGCCCAAGACCGCGGCATGGCTTAAGAAGCCTTCCAAAAAGGTCGATGTAGGCCAGATGTTCCCCGTCGGAGAGAAGATGAACGAGCTATATGATACCCTCAAGAAAGAGGTCGTGAACGACGAGATGAAGTTCGCGATAAAACAGCTCTACAAGAAGATGGGAGTGAACTTCGCAATAACCGAGGAAGAGCTTGTTCAGATGGGATACAAGGACATGAACATACTGGAAGCTTCAGGCTACAACAAGAACAAGGCAAGGATTGCGGAGATAGAGCCTGAAATAATTGCAATACTTTCAAGCAAAGAAATGAGTTCAGTGGAAAAGAGGGACAAGCTTATGGCGCTTGCAGAGAAGCACGGCGCGATTTCAACCGAAGCAATGTCCCAGATGAAACAGTTCAACGAGAGGTTTGACCACATAGAGGCAAGCGGAGAGCCCGGATACAACAAGTTCCTCCAGCTTCAGGAAATGCTTGTACAGCATGAGAAGACTGCGGCAGCGGCTTCAGCAGGACAGGTGATGGCAGACGACCACTTCTACACCATAATCGGAAGAAGCAGCGTTGCAGGAAGCGACCTCTGGGAGACGATGGTCCTCAGGAACTTCATAAACGATGCGGAGAAGGGACAGCTCAACGGAGGAGGACTTAAGGAAGAGCTCCAGATAGGATGGCTTAAGACACTCAACAGGATGACTTCACTCAAGCCTACCAGCAACATGGAAGAGCTTCCGTCATACATGAGGAACAGGGCAGAGCTCGATGCGGTAGAAAAGAGAGTCGAATCTACGATAAAAGACCTTCTTACTTCGGAAGGAAAGGCCAACCTTACGACTTTCAGCGGAAAGAGCGTTTCCAGCGCGGGAATAAACGAACTGGAGATGGTACTCTACGGAGGAAAGAGCAAGGCGCCTGCAGACAAGAGTATTATAGATGAAGAAGGAAGAGTCGCATGGTGGGGCGAAGCAAAACAGCTTGGGCCCCTTCCCGGAAACTTCAAGGGAAACATGAGCGAACTCTGGATCACCGAGCTTAAGACAAATGAGGCTCTTGCTCTAGGAATGTGGACGGAGTCAAGATTCAAGAGGAGCTACATAGAGCCCTGGGATGCAACGGTGGAGGCAAACCTTGACCGCATGCCCGGCTCGTCTAAATGGAGCATTGCGGAAAGAACAGAGATGGCAAAGAAGGAATGGACAAAGAAGCTCCTTTCCGAAGACATGGAGAACAGGTTCAACTCGACTTTCGGGCTTAATACATACGGAAAAGCTCCGGAGACTGCTGCATTCTACGCAGGAATAACGGCAGGATTCCTCGAGAAGGCGCTGCATGACAAAGGGCTTCCGAGCAACCACCCGGACCTGGTTACGGCACAGAGTATTGACGTGACCAATCCGAGCCAGCTCAAGAAGCTCCAGGGACTGCTTACAAAACACAGGGATGCATTCGAGGAAGTGATGGCCAAGCCTGTTACTTACGACGACATAGTTAATTCAAAACAGGCAATGGTGATGCTTTACGAAGGTGGATTCGCATTCGCACACAAGGGAATGCCGCTCAGCAGCTCTGACAGGGTTTACGGTACCGTAACCATCAGGGACCAGAACGGCAGGAAGAAGGAATTCGAGCCCACCGACATTGCGATAGACTTCCCCGGAAGGGACGACCTCAGAATGCAGTTCGCAAAGGCAAGGGAATCAAAAGACCCCAAGGAATGGACGGCTCTTATGGAAGGAGTTGAAAAATGGAAAAACGAGGGGGGATACAACTACGAAAAGGAGAAGATATTCGGAGCGCTTGTGTGGGAATACGGAAGCAACACCTACGACTACCAGAAATATTATTCAAAAACCTCAATGGAGATAACCCCGAAGAGGGAAGCGACCCCTGTTGCCCCTGAAGTCATGAGAATGTTCGGAATAGAAGGGGAAAGGGTGCGTGAAGCGACAAAGCCTTTCCATAATATGTCAGAGGACATAGGAACTTACATCGGAAAAGTCGCAATGGTTGCAGGAGGACCTGTGTTCAGGCACTCTTACGACATTACTCCGGTAACGACCTATGCCAGACAGCATTCATGGAGGCTTGCGGCAAACGTCTACACCAAGGACTACGCGGACCTTACCGCTGCGGAGAAGAGGGCATACGAGAAAGTAGGAGCGGCTCACTTCGAATACCATCATGTATGGCAGTGGGCGATTGACAGAAACCCGATGAGGCACTCTACCTCGCACGGACTTCAGGGTTCGACCGAATCGTACTTCCACTTCGGTCCGAGGGAAACCTACGCCTCAGAGAACTACCTCAGGGGAACGATGACCAAGGCGCAGTGGCAGAGCTGGAAATACGGACCGTGGGGTGCATTTGCAGACATAGCAACCAGGATCCACATGGTGCCTGCGGGCATGGTAGGTGGAATGCAGATGGCTATGCAGGGATACCCGTCCAAGTGGGACCAGACCGGAAGCTCGCTCAAGCCGTGGGATTACGTAAGCGATACCAGAACCCTTGAAGCAACAAGGTCGCTGAATCCGTTCACGTCCGCCTTTGGAAAGATGGCATCCAAGATGAACCTCTGGGAGGGAAGCCTTGAGAGGAGACAGCTTGCGGGCGAGGACATAAAAGCAGGACTTGCGGCAGGACCCCAGGACACGATGTTCAAGAGAACCGGTGTGTATTCGGCAGCAAGACTTGCGGATACGAACCCTGGTTCCGAATACGTGGACTACGAGTTCAAGCACAAGCTCGACCCTGCGATGGCGGAATGGTTCGTGAGGAACAAGGAAGCGGTCTACATCCACGACCACGACGTGAAGAAGCAGGCATACAGCAACACCACGAGGAGAACGGTGGCTGCAGAGGCTCTTGCAGTAAGAAGGGAGCAGGAGCTCAGGCAGTTCGGAGTGTTCCAGAACTCCATATACGGATTCGCAAACCCGCTGCTGTTCGCATGGCACCTTCCGATAGCTCCGCCTTCATGGTCTCCGAAGGAGATAATCCAGAAGCAGGCAAGGAAGGCCAAGTACGGAGGTGGCAGGAAATGGACTGCAAATGTGCAGGACATGCTCCACACCGCAAAGAATGACGTTACCAGAGCGGCACAGCCATGGAAGGGCAACATGGTCGGATACTGCAGAAAATGCGGTTCTCCCGGATACAAGGGAGCGCCCTGCAGCAAATGCGGCAAGCCCATCTACGGAGCTTAGTTTTCTCTTTATTTTTTATTTCTTTCTTTTCCTAATATAGGCATGCGGAAAACACTTTATCCACTTCTGGGAATATTTTTGCTTATTCTTATTTCAGGATGCCTTTCAGTGATAGGGGGCGCGGGAGGCTATGCCGAGGATTATATAGGCGAATTGAAATATGTCAGCGCATCTGCACCCGAAGAGATGTGCAAGGAGGGGTTCTGCACCTGCTTTGCATGCGAGAACGGAACGAGCTGGCTTCGGCTCAAGAGGTCCCTGGTCGGGGGCCAATGCAGGTTCGTTGACAACTGCAACTCGGAAACTTACGAGGACCTCGGGGGATTCGGGGGCGGAAGCGATTCAGATTATTTCATACAGACTTTTCTAATAGGCGCTGGACCGAGCTTTGCGGATTTCGGGGAAGCAAACCGCTACTGCCATGATTCTTTGAACATGGCGGTGCACTGGCTGATGGGCAGCGAGGACAAGGAATACGACAGCCCTGATGTTGGAAGGACGATATGCATGCTGGGCATAGACGTCATACCCGTGTATGTCCTTTACAGCGACAGTGAAAACGTCGATGTTGCCCAGACCAGGAAGATTGCCCATGATTTGGGACATGCATATACTTTTACCGGAGATAATCTTCAGGGGCCGGTAGGTCCGGTGATAATAACCACCGAATTCGAATACAATGCGAGCAAGCCGGGGGTCGTGGATGATGTGGTGGAGCAGATACATGCGATAAACGAGGAGTGCAACCAGATACATGAAGACCCTCCGGAAATAAACTGCTTTGTCGCGGTAGCTCCAAAGTTGGGAGACCGTGAGGCGCTGGATGCGGTGATGAGCAGGGTTGAAAAGAACGAGGTGCACATGCTTGCATACGGGATAAATTCAAATTATGCGAACAGAACAAGATGCAGTGCGCAGTTTCTCAGGGATGATGCGGAGAGGTTTTCAAGATACGCTCTTTACAATTACAGCCTTCCCACCGTAATACCTTATGTGTTGTTTGAAGCGAACAACGAGTTAAGCGAATGCGTTATGACTGAAGGTGAGGTTGCATCGGCGTACGGAAGCTTTATCCCTCACGGGATAAACAGGCTGATGGATTCGGGAGTAATCGGCCTGGCGATTTATGATTTCAATACTTCGACCTTCGGGGGAGACCCGCTGGAATGCGTGGACTGCGCGGTGGGTGCAACCGGCGCAAGGATGGACGCGTGGTTCGGGGGCTGCCAAAAGTTCACAAGCATTTCCAATGATACCGCCAGTGGCGGAATGCCCATAATGTTCCCCAACGAATCCGGAGCATACTGTGATTACGGCTCGCAGGTGGACTCGATATTCCATATGTGGAGGGACGTTCCTGCCGGAAACGATTTTTCAAGCACTATAGATCATGAACTCACCGTTCCCGAGCGGGATGCGGCGCTTTTCAGGTGCGACGCCTGCCTTACCCAGAGCAACAAGAGTATTTACGATTATTTCCCGGTTCTGGCGGAGTTTGATCCGGGCGGATTCCCGGACGCGCATGCCGAGAACCATCCGGGATATGATGACCCGGCGACGTGCTATATTTTTCCGCAGATAGACTATTATGCTTCAAGGGAAAGCGTTGACCCGATGCTGCTCAGGGCGGTGGTATGGTCGGAAAGCAATTTCAACCCCTGTTCTGCAGCAAAGGTATGCAGAGGGGGCGTGGCTCCGGAAGATAGTGAAGAAGGATGCCTGAAGGGGAAATATTCCGCAAGCTACAATGAGATGCACGACCCTTCGGGGCTTTGCGAAGACCACCTTCAGGGCATAACCGCGCTGGACTTCAACCCCTCGATTGCTGAAAGTGACGAGCAGACTCCGATGTGGAGGTTTGCAGGGCTTGGAGTAATGCAGGTGATGGAACCGCCGTACAATTTCTGGCCAGCGGAATACAGCCCGTTCGGTGATGACGGTGAATACTGGTATGAATTCGTAAGAAGGGAATATGATCCACTTACAAATCCGGATGGAAGGAGGGTTAACATAGAAGGCGCAATTGCATGCTCTGAGGAATTCAACCCGTTCAATGCAACACACGGAATATGCATGGGCTCCAAAAAAATAGGAGGAACAATCCAGAGAGGAAGGGAATGGGTTGCGGAAATGGAAAGCACTTATGCCTGTTCGCTTGGGGCGGACGCATCGGAAAAGGAGATACTTGCGGCATTTTACGGATTGTATGCATACACCGGAGTTCTCAGCTCCGGATACGACCCGGCATTCGAATGTTCGGTACATGACAACATGCTGGACTGCTATGCTGAAGGATGGTGCGAACTGAAGCATGCGGAGCAGGGATGCGAAGAGTTGAGTTCTTCGGCCTGCGAGAGCAGTTCAAGCTGCAGTTACATAGGAGGGGAATGTATACCAAAGCCGAGCGAGTATGAGTGTGGCAATACCCTCTATGATGATTTTCTTGCATATACTCTTTGCAAGCTTAAGGTTCACGGACTGGTTGCAGCAGACAATGATCAGATAAAACTCAGCAGCACTGCGGGCTTCAAGAAGCTTGCGATGTACCAGTACCTTAGGGAAAACTGCCCGAACAACTACTGCCCTCCTTACGAAAGGCTGCTTGGGGATTTGGGAATAGACATGGACGATTCAGAAAGGGTAAACCCTGATTTCGACCCTAGCAATCCTTACGGAATCCACAATAGCGAAGGCACGTAATATTTCAATATTTTATTTTAATTTCAATATATTATCAGAACTCAAGATCCTCATCATTGAAATTTCCGGAGAAATTCCTCTGCCTGTCGAACAATCATCATCTTATTTAATTAGGTGCAAAAGTTATTTTAATCAGTTCGTTAGGGAATGATTTTACCAAGTTCAGTGAAAAAGTCCCTTGTTCCTGACTCGTAATCCCCCATTCCCTTGGTAAACAGATGATAATAAACAGTTGTTACGGGCTCAAGCAATAGCATGCTCGGCGCGTCCTCATTGTGCGCGGTGGTGAAAATAAAGTTGAAATTATCGGCCATGTCCCATATCTTCAAATGTCTCCTTTTGTCTCCGAGCATTCCGAGGTTCGGGTCGTTGTAATCGAAATAAAGCCACCTGTAATCAAGAACAAGTTCTCCGTAATCTTTTACGGCTACCGCATCCTCCCCTCTTTTTCCTACAAGCTTCGGATTAGTGCTGTAACTTAGAATTCTGAGCATTTCCCTGAAATCAGCAAGTTTCACCCCTTCAACAGTTACTATTCCCTGTGCGGGTTCTACCTTAAGCTCAAGCTCGAACATTCTCTTCAGGTTCGGATGCTTCTTGGTATGTTTTTCGAATTCCCTGCAAAATTCTTTTCTGGGGATAATGAATTTCCGCATATGATATATTGTGTGTGGTAGTTATTATAAATATGTTGATTTAGTGCCGGGAAACGATTTAAACTCTTTTTGGAGAAACAGTTTCATGTCCGAATTGGCAAGATTCTGGAAACCTATGGAAAACAAGGAAGTCCGGTGCTTTTTATGTTACCGTCTTTGCAGGATAAGAGAAGGGGAAAAGGGGTACTGCCACGTAAGGAAAAACGTTGACGGCAAACTGTATTCTTTGAATTACGGGAAGGCGATTGCAATAAACGTCGATCCGATTGAAAAAAAGCCCTTCTATCATTTCATGCCCGGAACCCAGTCGTTTTCATTTTCAACGGTAGGATGCAATTTCCGGTGCGAATTCTGCTTTGCTCCGGACAGTGCAGTACTCAATGACGACTCGGTGAAAACGCTCGAAGAATTGTTCGGCGAATGCGAAAATAAGGAAGAATGGAAAAACGGCGAAGTGGCTTTTGTTGGAGACAGGAAAACTATAACGGCGTGTGGCAAGAAAAAAGGAATAGCAAAAGTCTTCAGGCACTTCTACGAAGGAGACATGTTGACTATCAATCCACGACACGCACCTGCAGTTACGTGTACCCCGTACCATGAGTTTTATGTCTGGAGGGATGGAAAAACGGAAAAACTGGCTGCGGGACAGCTAAAGAAAGACGATTTACTTGTAATTCCAAAAATCAAGGCAAAAGAAGAAAGAATTGTTATCGATGCAAAGGAAGTGTTGGAAAGGAACATTTCAAAAATAAAAAAAGGACGGAAGCTTGATGAGAAAGGGCTCGAAAGGCTTCTCAAATTAAAAAAGAGCGGGAAAACCTCGCGGGAGATGGGATGGGTTCTTGGGATGCATCCGGTTTATCTTAGGAAATTGCTGGGAGAGCTGAAGAGGAATGGAATCAGCAGGAAAACATTTGAATACGACAACATAGTCAGGGAAGAAAACGGGCATGTGAAATTCAAGACGGAAAGGGGGACGGGCATTCCCAAAAAAATCAGAGTAAACAATGAATTTGCGGAGCTACTAGGGTACTACTGCGCTGAAGGACATGCATCAAAATCTCCTGATAGACCGAATTCCTTCAAGATAACGTTCTCTTATGGAAAACACGAGAAAAAACTGATCGGGAGGACCTGCAGATTGGTAGAGAAGATATTCGGCACGAAACCCAAAATAGTGCATAGGAGAACTACTGCAACGGTAGAAGCAGGGGGGTCGTCTCTCGGGGTGCTGTTCAAAGAGCTGTGTGGAAAAAATTCCAAAAACAAAAAAGTGCCTTCTATAATCAGCAAATCGAACAAAACAATCATAAATGCATTTCTGAAAGCGTACATTGCAGGCGACGGCACCATACTCAAAGATAATATCGCAATAAATACCGTATCGAAAAGGCTTGCAATGGGCATTTATCATCTTTTCCTTCTTCTAGGGTACCTTCCAAGCTTTTACACATGGGTGCCTCCAAAGAAAAAAAGGATAGAAGGGCGGCTTGTGAACCAGTCCACGCTGTATTACGTAAAACTCAGGGCAGAGCGGTTTAGGGAAGACTTCCTTGGGAACAAGAATTACAAGCGGAGTGCAAAAAGCGAAGATAACGTCAGGTTCAGGGAAACCAAAAAATTCTGGCTGGTACCTGTCAGAATAAACAAACAACAATATAGCGGCTATGTCTATAATATGGAAGTGGAGGACGAACATTCATATATCACAAACTTCATGGGCGTCGGAAACTGCCAAAATTATGAGATAAGCCAGGCATTCGGCGGAGTAACGGGCGAAGACCTGCCTCCGGAGAAAATCCAGAGGATATGCAATGAGCAGAACATCCCCGGAGTCGCATATACTTATACAGAACCGACGATTTTCATGGAATATGCTTTGGATACAGCAAAATTGACCATGAAGGACGGAAGATACAATGTATTTGTCACGAACGGATATATGACAACCGCTGCAATCAATGAAATGAACAAATACATAGATGCATCAAGAATTGATTTGAAGGGGTTCCATGATGAGGTTTACAAGAAATTATGCGGCGATGTTGTTCTTGAATATGTCCTGAGCAGCATAAAGGAACTGCACAAAAGACAGCATATTGAATTGATAAACCTGATTATTCCAGGACACAATGATGATGAGGATGACATAAGGGCAAGCGCGAAATGGGTGAAAAAGCTTTCTCCTGACATTCCGATGCACTACATAGGATTTTACCCGGCGAACAGGATGATGGACACGTCTTCGACGAGCCTAACAATGCTCAAGAGGGCCAGGGAGATAGCAATCGAAGAGGGATTGAATTACGTTTACACCGGAAACAGGCAGGACGAAGATACTGAAAGCACTTACTGTCCGGAATGCAAAGAAAAAGTGATAAAGAGGTTCGGATTCGGGGTGGTTGAAAACAAACTGGACAAGGATTCAAAATGCCCTGACTGCGGGTATAAGCTGAACGTAATCACCGATCTGGAAAAATACAGGAAGTGGAAAAAAGAAAGAATGGATTAAGGCACGATAACGGTTCCCGAATTCCCTTCAAGGGCTTCTTTTGAATTTTCAAGACCGCAGATTATCGCCTTCTGCCCGCCATGCCTCAGGAAATATATTGCGGCCTCTATCTTCGGCTTCATGCTTCCCTCTGAAAATTCCCCTTTCTCCATGAGCTCCCTTGCTTCTTTTACCGTAATTTTGCTTAATTCCTCCTGGTTTTCCTTTCCGAAGTTTTTGTAAACTCCCGGAACGGCAGTAACGATAAGCAGGTGTTCCGCCTCTATTTCCCTTCCGATTAATGCGGCGCACCAGTCCTTGTCTATGACAGCTTCTATTCCCTTTCCGTCCAGCTTTATGGGGATTCCTCCGCCGCCGCCGGCGATCACAACAAGTTTTTCATTCAGAAGGGGTATTACTGCCTTTCTTTCAACGACTTTCATCGGTTTGGGAGACGGCACTACGACCCTGTATCCGCGTCCCGCGTCCTCAACCATGTTTTCTTTTACCTTTTCCTTGTAGAAAGGACCTATTGGTTTTGTAGGATTCTGGAATGCCTGGTCGTCCTCGTCAACGACAACCCTCGTTACGAGCGTTACCGATTTCCTGTTTGTTTTTCTCATCAACGCCCTTTGCAAAAAGTAGCCGATTTCGCCCTGCGTCATTGCATCAAGAACATCGAGGGGCATTGCAGGAACCTCTTCTGTTGCCGCATTCTGGATTAGAAGAGAACCAACCTGCGGTCCGTTTCCATG
>Ga0180433_10005371_pt1 | contig 17389 bp, 14 predicted proteins | sample SS_ome_8_FD_132980 | JGI IMG/M metagenome (GOLD analysis project Ga0180433, IMG submission 132980) | Hypersaline lake sediment archaeal communities from the Salton Sea, California, USA - SS_1_D_1 metaG | ecosystem: Environmental > Aquatic > Non-marine Saline and Alkaline > Hypersaline >... | reverse complement strand
TTCATGGATCTCTTGGGTGCGCGGCAAGTCCCGCAGGTGGTCATCATTCCGGCCGACGCCCCGAACCGCCCGACCGGCGTCTTCCGCGACGGCTACACCGAGCGGAGCATTCTGGACGCGCTGCAGAAGGCGGGGCCCTCGAAGGGTCTTACGAATCTCGACGGTCGAACTCCCTGAATCGCTGCGAAACGGGTGATCGCAAGTCGCCTTTGCTGCAACTTGGCATCTCCACGCATGTCCCCGTTCTGCCGAGTCGGACGCCGTCCGGCCAAGTGTCTTAGGTACCCCACCCGGTTGGTCGGAAAATCGTTTTCCGGCTGTCCCTCGACCAGCATCGGGCGTATTCAGGTCAGTGGAATTGTTTGCCATAGTAGGGACTAGCAGACTCTAGGAGTCTTTTTCCCGTCTGGAAGTGACCAACAGAATTGGGTGGCAGTCCTCATTCTGAAGAGGGCAATTTCTACGAAAACTGCGTGGTTTCCCACACTCGCGCTCTGTTAGGGGTTTTGCACGCAGTCGAGGTCTGGTAAACTCAATACCCCGCGATAAGGTGCATTGGCATGCACCACCAAGAGCGGGACGCGAGTCGACTTGTTCGGGTTTTCATCCCGAGGGCCGCGCTCGGAAGGGCCGGGATCGCAAATTGGGCGTCTCCCCTAGGATTGGACGCTAAAGACGCTAAGGAGAAGTCGGCCGATTGTGGGCAACCGGAACACCATGGGACGTGACCCGTTGGGGCATTTATTAGGATGGAAGAGCGACTGCCTGTCAAGCTAATTGTTTTGGGTGGGGATTCGTCGATCTTCGAGCGGCTCTCGAAGCTGATTGAAGAGCACGATCTCGGGTACATCTTGGAGAGGGCCAGTTCATCCGATCCGCCCAGCTTGGCCGATTTGGTCGAATCGGAGATTGCCCAGCTTCCCACTGCGGAGCAGATGGAGCTGCACGACCGTATTCAGCACCGCGAGGATGTGTTGAAAGCGGCTCGCTGGGAGCTGTTGCAGGAGATCGCCCGGCGGCATCAGGCGGAGGAGCGGGTCCACCAGTACCTTGAGGAATTGGCCCATGCCGAGCGTCTGGCCAGCGTGGGCCAGATGGTTTCCGGCGTTGCCCACGAGCTGAACCAGCCTCTGACGGCGATCTCGAACTTTGCCCAAGCCTGCCGGCATACGGCCGATGGGCTGGCGACCGAACACGGCGAGCAGATTGTCCGGATGATCGACGCGATCGCCGAGCAGACGGAGCGAGCCAGCCGGATTCTGCGGCACCTCCGCTCGTTCGTCCGTCGCAGCGAAGGGGCGCGCGAGTCGACCTCGATCAACCAGTTGGTCCGCGACGCGGCCGTGTTGCTGGAGGTCGAGGCCCGTCAGTGCGGCGTGCGTGTGGTATTGCAACTAGAGGAAGACTTGCCCGAGGTGCTGGTCGACCACGTCCAGATCCAGCAGGTGTTGATGAACCTTGGCCGCAATGCGGTGGAGGCGCTGCAGCAGCAACCGTCCGAATCGTGCGTCGTGACGATTCGGACGTCGCGTGCCCGGGTCGAGGGCATCCATGTCTGCGTGGAAGACAATGGTCCGGGGCTGAGCGACGATCTTTGCGAACGCATTTTTGAACCCTTCTTCACGACGAAGGAGCACGGTTTGGGGTTGGGGCTTGCGATCAGCCGTTCGATCGTGGAGGCCCACGGCGGCCGCCTCTACGCCCGCCCGCGCGAGTCGGGCGGCGTCTTCTCCTTCGTGCTTCCGCCGGCCAGTGCGGGAGACGGAGAATGACCGCCCAGCCCACGGTGTTCGTCGTCGACGACGATCCGGCCGTGCGGCGATCGTTGTCGGCCCTCATTCAGACCGTCTTTCCGCGCGTGGAAACGTATGGTTCTGCCTTGGAGTTCTTGGCGGTTTATCAACCGGAGCAACCCGGCTGCCTGGTGCTCGACGTGGCCATGCCGGGAATCACCGGGCTGGAGCTTCAGCGCAAGCTCAACCACCAGCGCAACGACTTGCCGGTGGTCTTCATTTCGGCGCACGGCAACGTTCCGATGGCCGTTCGGGCAATGGAGGCCGGCGCGGTGACCTTTCTGGAAAAGCCGGTCAAGGAAGAGCAGCTTTTCACCGCCATCCGCAAAGCGTTGGAACTGGACGCCCAAAACCGGCGTCGTAAGGCACGCCGCAAGGAAGTCGAGCGGCGCCTAGCGCTGCTGACAGCCCGGGAACGCGAGGTGCTCGACCTGATCGTCGAAGGCAAGTACAACAAGGAAATCGCCGTGCGGTTGGGCGTGAGCATTCGCACGATCGAGGACCGCCGCGCACGGGTGATGAAGAAGATGGGCGCCGACTCCGTCGCCGAACTTGTCCGGCTGGCCATGAGTTGAGGCGTCTGGCCGGGCCGATCAATCGCGGCGGCGCTGGTATTGCCGGCTGGCGCTTTCGAGCGTGCGGCGCTCGCGGCGACTGAGGCTCGCCTCCCCCTCGCGCGAAATCTTCTCCAGGATGCGGTCTACCTCGGCAGCCAGGTCGCTGTCCGGCTCGGGATTGTGAACCCGCAGCTTCGGCTTCGGTTTCAGTTGCGACAGCGAAAAACCGCCGGGCACCAGCCGCCCGAGGTTCCAGCCGAATCGGTAGTACGCAAATGCAAACGCCGCCCCCGACAAGTGGACGCCGTAGGCAATGTTGGTTTCGCCGCCGCCTTGCGTCGCACCGTAAAGGTCGCTGACCACCACGAACACACCGACCAGCCAAGCCGGCACCGGTAGCACGAAGAACAGCAGCAGGGTCCGCCGCGGGAAGTGCAGCGCGTAGAGGATGACGATTCCGACGATGGCGCCCGAGGCGCCGACGACCATGCCCGAAGTGCCCAACAGTTGATTTGCCAGAGCCCAGCCCAGCCCCCCAACGACGATCAGCGCCAGATAGAGACGGAGAAATTCAGTCCGGCCGTAGGTCGATTCGATATCCCGGCCGAGGAACCACAGTCCCAGCATGTTGAACAGGATATGGCTGAAATCGACCGGGCTGTGGGCGAAGCCGTAGGTGAGGAATTGCCACCACATCCACGGCTTTCCGAGCGTCGCGACGTGGGCTCCTAGCAAGTCGGTGATGCGGTTTGTCTCGCCGCTGAGCAGGCCGTTGGCCAGAAAGGCCACGACATTGATCAGGATCACCCAACCGACGACCGTGCTAGGGCCTCGCACCGAGAGTCCCTGCCGGGATGGCTGATAGTATTCGCGGTCGTAAATTCCCATCCTGAGTCAGCCGGCGGGGGTTATGGCGGGAAGGACAGGCCGAGGCTGTGAAAAAACGGGACTGGCTCCGAGCCATACCCACAAAAACCCCGAGAATTCGTCCTGTTGCAAGGTGCCTGTCCTAGTCTTTTTCACAGCCTCGGCGTGTTGCGTATGCCCCCAACCGTCAGTTGGACGTGCCCGCGGCTTGTGCCATTTCGCGTGTGCGTGCGTTGATCCGGCGAGAGGCATCGAGTTGGATTTTGGCAATCTGGCCGGCAACCGCTTTGTTGGTACTAAGAACCTTGACCACGGCCGATTGGTAGGCAGCCGCGCGGACCTGCAACTGCCTGGCCAGCGAGGCGACCACATCGCGCTGGCGAGCAACGGCTTCGCGTTTCTGACGCAGCGTCTGGGCTTCGCTTTCACGGAACTGGAGTTGTTTCTCGGCGTCCGTCCTGGCGTCGGCGGCGAATTGGTGATCGCGGCGAACCGTTTCTTGCTGGTCGGCCAGCAACACGCGCTGCATATGGTGCCACTTCAGCAACGCATCGTAATCGCGCAATCGGCGGACGTAGGTTTTCTGCCCATCCTCGTCGGTTTCGACCCGCTCCGGCGGATCATCCGGCGCTGCCTCCTGCCCGTCCTTGATGTACTCCTGGACGCTGCTTTCGGGTAAGAGGGCCTGCAATTCGGCTTCATTCAGTGCGGCGAACAACTCGCGGTTGTCGGTGGGCATCTTCTCGTAAAGCAGCCAGGGCCCCAAGCTGCCGGCCAGCTTTTCCAACTCCCTTGGCTGTGGTTTCATCAGCGGCTCGATCTGGATCTGCTTGTCCGCGACACCGGTCACCTTGAACGCCCCAAGGTAGCGCCCTCCCTGCTGGACGTCGGCTTCCTCGAAGACGTAGAGCACCGATTTGTCGCGAATCTGGTGGGGGTCGGGCAGGCCAACCGTCACGGCCGCTTTGCCCGTCCGCGGGTCGACCTGGTCGGGCTGGCACTCGTACCAGACGCGGCCTCGATCGATCAACATCTTGTGAAGTTCCACGCGGAGTTCGTCGATGCCCATCAGCCGTTGTTCCTCTTCGCTCTCCTCCCCCCGGACCAACTCGATGTTCTCCTTTGCGATCGCATCGATTTTTTCCTGATGCGCCTCGGCCAATTCCCGCCAATACTGGTGGGTCTTCAAGGTCCGGGCGGCCATGTAGAAGAAGACCGCGGATGTGACGACAATCAGCCCGATCAGGACTTTGTTCCAGATGCTCATGAGTGACCTAAGCCGTTGGGCGTGTGCGCAGATTGGTCGGCAGCATTCGCTTCCGACGATGGGTTTGCATCCAATCCCCTCATATTGATGTTATTCGCGGAAATGCAGCCTGTCAAGATTCGGCCACGCTTGCTTCCGGCCGATCTTCTTGAAAAAATGGGGTAAGAGATTGGTTTGGCACGGTTGTTCCGTTCCCCCAAGCTAAGGGGTCGGGCCGGCCGGCTGAGACGGGCCAACCGGACATGGGGCCATGCTATCCGCCAACAGACGCTATTCGCAACAACCATGGGTTTCTTCAGCACACATCGACCCGGGCGGTGGGTGAGCCACGGACGGTCGAGTTTCGAACTCCCGGTCCTCTACTACCGGGACGACTTCTTCCTCGTTGCCTATACGGCCGACGCGGAAAAGGTGCGGCAGCGGCTGCCCTGCGATTCGCTACGGCCGGTGACGCTGCCGGGCGACAGGGCCGTGGTCGTTTTCATGGCAGCCAATTACATCGACACGACTCTTGGGCCGTACGGGGAGGTCGCCATCGCCGCCCTGGTGTACCATGTGCAGCGAGGCCCGGGCGGCCTGATCCCGGTTTTGCTTGGGCTGCACAACCCGGGCTACCTGGTCCTGGATTTGCCGGTGAGCGGACTGGCCCTCCGCGACGCCGGCCGGGGGGAATGGGGATATCCCAAGTTCATTGCCGACATCGATTTCTCCATTACGCCCGAAGGGAGTCAGTGTGTCCTTTCCGACCGCGACTTGCACATTCTAACCCTCCAGGTGGGCAACCGAGGGTTCCTCGCCCGGGAGCGATGGCCGATAGTAAGCTATTCGGTCCGGCAGGGCCAACTCTTGAGGACTACAGTCCTCCAAACGGGGGTCTTTCGCCGCTCCTGGTATCCGCGTCATGCCGATGTCGTGCTGGGAGAGCATCCGGTCGCTGAAGCGCTTCGGGAGCTGGACTTGTCGTCGCGGCCGATCCAGTCCCGCTACTATCTCGACCGATGGGGGGTGCTTCCGGCCGGCGAGGTCGTCGAAGAGGGCGTAGCGGATATGGATTTCTACCTTGGCGAGGACCGTGAAGGACGGCACCAGGTGCTCTATCTGCCGGATCTGCCGCTGTCGGCCCCTCCCCAGCACGGGCGGTTGGATTGTTAGGAAATCCGAAGATTCACTTGAATTGCCCGCCCAGACCAATTAGCCTATACGGGAAGCGGGATAGAATCTTGGGATTGTGGCGGCCTGTGCGGCTACTCTCGCGCCGTGCGCCCTAGAATTGACTGTACCTAGAGTTTCAGAAGTCCGTCGGCAGTGCCAAGCAGGGGAAACGCTCTTCCTGCGGGGCCTGAGTTCGCATCTACCAGGAGACTGATCATGCTTGGCCGCGTCCTGTCGCGTCGCGCAGCTTGTCGTGTTGGTGTCGTCGTATCCGTGTTCTCGTTGGGGCTTGGCTTGGCGACTTTGGCGTCGGCGCAGGTCTTCGAACGGGAGCGTTCGGTCGGCGGTATTTCGATCGATCCGCAGGGGATGCTCGAAGCCGCGCAGCCCGATGCGATGGGCCGCCTGGCGGAGATTCGCTCCCGCTCGATCGACGCCATTCCCGCCGAATTGAACCAGGCCGCCACGATGCGGAAGATCTCCCTGCGGAAGCTCGAAGCGGCGATCGAGCAGAGCCGTCAAAGCGGTGAAGAGCTGCCCGATGAGATCCAGTACCTCGGCGGCTTGCAGCGGATCGAATACGTGCTGGTCTATCCGCAACAGCAGGATATCGTGCTGGTCGGGCCCGGCGAAGGCTGGAAAGTTGATGCAAAGGGGAACGTCGTCGGTGTGACGACCGGCCGGCCCGTGATGCTGTTGGACGACCTGCTGGTTGCGTTGCGCAGCGCGCGGCAAGCGGCCCAAGGGGGCGTGAGTTGTTCGATCGATCCGACCCCCGAAGGCATGGCTCGGGTGCAGAATGTTCAGCGGAGCCTGTCGCGGATGGGCAACCCCGCGGCGGTGCGGCAGACGCTGGAACAGGCGATGGGGCCGCAGAAGATTTCAGTGCATGGCGTGCCGGCGAGCAGCCACTTCGCCCGGGTGCTGGTGGCGGCCGACTACCGGATGAAGCGGTTGGCGATGAAGTTCGACCCCTCGCCGGTTCGCGGCTTGCCGAGCTATCTGGACATGCTTTCGGCGACTAGCCGCGGCATGTCCACGCCGCGCTGGTGGCTGGAGCCCCGCTACGAGCCGTTGCTGCACAGCCCCGACGGCTTGGCCTGGCAGCTCCGCGGCGCCGGCGTCAAGGCGATGACCGAAGAGGATTTCTTCGCGGCCAACGGCCAGCGTCAGCAGAGCGTCAAGGCCGGTGCGTTGGCTCAGCGATGGGCCGATAAGATGACCGAGCATTACGAAGAACTCGCAATAGCCGACCCAATCTTCGGCGAACTGCGCAACTGCATGGAACTGGCGATTGTCGCCGCGTTGATCGTCAAGGAGCAGTTGCCCGAAAAGGCCGGCTACAGCATGCCGACCCTTCTGGACGCCTCGGCTGTTGCGGCCGAAGAGTTTCCCGCGCCGAAGCAGGTGGCCACGAAGGTCAACATGATCCGTCAGCGCGGCGGCTGGGTGATCAGCGCCTCCGGCGGCGTGATGATCAACTCCTGGGCGATCGCGGACAAGAAACAGTCGAGCGAGAAGCCTCAAAAGATTCACGCCAAGGCAACCCCCACGGGCCAGGGTGATTGGTGGCGGAACTAACAATAGGGTAGCTCCTTTTCCTCCTTGCACTGCTTTTCAGAAGACGGCCGGGCAAGCCCCCCTTGCCCGGCTGTTTTCGTTTTGCGAATGAGAGTGGCCGAAAGACCGTCCGAAGGCCAAGGGGAAGAGAGAAAGAAAGGAGAAACAAGAAGAAAGGAACGAGAAGGGAGGCGGCGTCAGGCCGCCGCACTCCAAAAGGTGAGCTGGACCGGCGTTACTGGCCGTCTTCGAGGATCGTCCCGGCCTGTGGATCGATCGCCAGACCGTCGGTCAATCGGGCAAGCACTCCGAGCACAAGCAATAGTGCGCTGGGGTCGAGCATCTCTTCCAACTCGTCCTCGACGTCGGCCTCGTCGGCGAGTTGCTCAAAATGGAGCACGTCGAATCGAGCGTCGCAATGCTTGGCCCGTTGCAAGTCGGCCTTCTTGTCGGCTTCGCGGGATACAGTCTCCAGTTCGCCGAGAAGTGAGTGGACGTGCTCGCGTACTTCCTCGCCGGTCGTGTAGCAGATGTCCAACGCGGAGAAGTCGTCGGGCGACAGGAGCGTCACCGACTCGAAATTTTCCTGCTCATCGGCGCACGGGTTGATCAGATCGTACCGCTCGCTCAATTCGGCCAGTGCCTCCCGCACCGCCTCGAGCTTGGGTCGGTTCTGCGCCTGGAACAGCACGAAGTAGGTTTCGCGCCAGCGGTAGTTGGTGTCTTCGAACATCGACATGGCGGCCTCCGCGCTGTGTTGGGAAAGTGGCCAGGCGTCTAAGTCGTCCAGGTTGTTCGATCCAAGCTCAGCGGATTACGAGCCGCCCAATTCTTCGGACCGCAGCGCCGCCGCTTCGACGGCGTTGATAATCGCGCCGCGGACGGCATCCAATTCAAGGCTCTGCAGGCCGACGATCGTCGTGCCGCCGGGACTGGCCACTCGATCCTTCAGGACCGCCGGATGCTCGCCCGTCTGCCGGACCATCGCGGCGGCGCCAAGCACCGTCTGGGCCGCCAACGCAGTGGCCACATTGCGAGGAAGCCCCATCAGCACGCCGCCGTCGCTGAGCGCTTCGAGAATCAAATAGACGAACGCCGGGCCGGAACCGGACAGACCGGTCACGGCGTCGAGCAGCTTCTCGTCCAGCTCGAACGCAATGCCGACCGCCGAGAGCAGTTGGTCCACCAGGGCCGCATCCTCCGGCGTTGCCTCTTCCCCCCGGCAGAAGCCACAGGCCCCTTGGCCGACCAGGCAAGGCGTATTGGGCATCACCCGAACCAACCGGCCGTGGCCGCCAAGCGACTCGCTCAACGTCGCCAAACGGACCCCGGCGGCGATCGAAACGACCAGGGTTTCGGATGCCAGCCCCGGGCCGATTTCCCGACAGACCCCGGCGATCTGATGGGGCTTGACGGCCAGCAACAGCACGTCGCTGGCGGCGGCCACTTCCGCGTTGTTCGCGGTGGTCTTCCCGCCAGTCGCCTCGGCGAACGCACATCGGGCCTCTTCGCGAGGGTCGGACGCCAGCAAACGCTCCGCGGCGACCAGCTCGGCATCGACCATCCCCCGGGCCAACGCCGCGGCCATTTGGCCGGCCCCAATCAAACCAATGCGATGTTCCAACATGCGTTGCCAGAGCCTTCAATAGGAGAGCGATCGCTGATACTAAGGAGTGTGGCGTGCCGCGTCTAGCGAGGGGTTTCGACTGCGGTTCCGTGTATCGCCTCAGTCGAGCCTTCCTCTGCGAGTCAATCTACGCCAAACGGTCGGAATTCGCAATGGGGTCGAGAAACTAGGTCAGAATACCGCCATCCGAGAAATTTCCGCCAGCCGCGCTGGTCTGTTTCTTGCTGCTTGGTGGCAAATCTTGCCCTGTTTCCCTCGACGTGGGGCGGGCAAGTCGTTAGAATCAGGAGTCTATCTTGGAATGCCTAACACAATGGGGACTGGCTCCGAGCGTGGTAGCGAGCGACCGGCGAAAAGCAGCTCACTACGAGGTGGCTGTCCCCCTTTTGTTAGGATCCTTAGTTTCGCCGTTGGCGGTGGCTGGCGGCTGTCGAGAGTCATGAACGGTGAACGGATGGTTTCCAGTCGGCGACGCGTTGTGATCACAGGCCTGGGGATGGTTAGCCCCCTTGGGGATTCGAGGGAGGAATTCTGGGCGGCTCTTTGCAGCGGCACCAGTGGAATTACGGCCCAGACGGTTCTGCCCGCCGAGGCCCTGCCGGTGAAGGTGGCTGGCGAAGCTCGGCGGTTTAGCGGCAAGATCGACGATTTCGGTCCGTTGGAGAAGGAGACGAAGAAGGCGATCCGCAAGGGCTTAAAGGTCATGTGCCGCGAGTGCCAAATGGGGATCGCCGCCGCCCAATTGGCCCTGGCCGATGCCGGATTCGAGGCGGGGCTGTTCGACCCGCAACGGATCGGCGTCACCTTTGGCTCCGATTACATGATCACCGTGCCCGAGGAATTCGTCGAGGGCATCCAGGGGTGTCTTGACGAGCAAGGGGAATTTGAATTCTCGCGTTGGGCGACCGACGGTATGCCGAAGATGTCGCCCTTGTGGCTGCTGAAGTATCTGCCAAATATGCCGGCGAGCCATTTGGCGATTTACAACAACCTCTGCGGCCCGAGCAACTCGATCACGCTGCGCGAGGCTTCCAGCAACGCGGCGGTCGGCGAGGCGTACCAGACGGTGCTGCGCGGCCATGCCGAGGCGATCGTCGCCGGGGCGACCGGCACGCGGCTGCACCCGCTGAAGATGGTCCACGCGGTCCAGCAGGAGGAATTGGCCCAGGGCAATGGCGACCCCAGCGCCGCAAGCCGTCCGTTCGACCGCGATCGCAGCGGCATGGTGCTCGGCGAAGGGGCTGGCGCGGTGCTGCTGGAGTCGCTCGAATCGGCCGAAGCCCGAGGAGCGACCATCTATGCGGAAGTGCTCGGCGAGGCCACCAGTTCGTCGGTCGCCCCCGGGTTGGTTGCCCGATGCGATCGGGCGATGGCCAACGCCATGCGAGCGGCGCTGCGGGGCGCCGGCCTGGAGCCGGGCGAGGTCGGCCACGTCCATGCCCACGGCCTGAGCACCCGCGCCGGCGACGTCGAGGAGGCTCGGGCGATCCAGGAGGTCTTCGGCGAGCGTGCCGAGCCGGTCCCGGTGGTCGCGGGGAAGAGCTATTTCGGCAACCTCGGGGCGGGCAGCGGCGCGGTCGAGCTGATCGCCAGTCTGCTGGCGCTGCACCACGGCCAGTTGTTCCCCGTGCTGAACTACGAGTCGCCCGATCCCGAGTGCCCCGTGGCCGCCGTGACGGAATCCGGCGGCGACCCCGGCCGGTGTTTCGTCAACCTGAATGTCACGCCCCAAGGCCAGGCCGCCGCCGTGGTGATCGGCCGCATGGGGTGAGAGGCTGTTTGAAAACGGGGACTGGCTCCCGTGGGATGTGGGTGCTGCTCTCTGCCTTTCCACAAGATAGAGGGTGCCTGTCCCGCTTTTCCAATCAGCCTCTGAGTGTGTAGGCAACCGTGACGCGACTTGTCGCCCTGTGCAGGAGTAGGCCATGCCGTTCGCTTCCATCGGCCCCATCGCGATCCACCTTCCGGAGAAAGTGGAAGACAACGACTTCTTGCAGGCCGAGTTCCCGCGCTGGGATATGGACCTGATCTACGCCAAGACGGGCGTCCGCAAGCGTCATGTCGCCGCGCCGGACGAATGTGCCTCCGACCTGGGCGTGGCGGCCGCCGAGCGCCTGCTGAAGCAACACCAGATCGACCCGGAATCGATCGATTTCCTGCTGTTCTGCACCCAGACGCCCGACTACCCCCTGCCGACGACCGCCTGCCTGATGCAGGAGCGGCTCGGGCTGCCCAAGTCGATCGGAGCGCTCGACTTCAACCTCGGCTGCTCGGGCTTTGTCTACGGCTTGGCCATGGCCGACGGGCTGATCCAGGCCGGCTCGGCCCGGCGGGTGTTGCTGGTCACCGCGGAAACCTACTCGAAGTACATCGATCCGACCGACCGCTCGCTACGCACCATTTTCGGCGACGGCGCGGCTGCCACGCTGGTCGAAGCCTCCGAAGAGCCCTCGCTCGGCTCGTTCATCTTCGGCACCGACGGCAGCGGCGGCGACATGCTGATGGTCACCGAAGGCGGCAATCGGGCCAAGGATCAGGCCATCCAGCCGCGGAAGCGCAAACGCTGGCCCAGCAGCCTCTATATGGACGGCCCGGAACTGGTCAAGTTCACCCTCTCGGTCGTGCCGCCGGTCATCGAGCGGCTGCTGACCTCCAGCAAGTGGGCTCGCGGCGACGTCGATATGTTCCTGATGCACCAGGCCACCACGTTCATGCTCGACCACCTCCGGCAGCGGCTCGCTCTCGATGAAGAACTCCTGCCGACCGTGCTCGAAGAGTACGGCAATACAGTCTCCTCGACCCTGCCGTTGATGATGTACGACCTCCGCAACTCCGGCCGGCTGCGGCCTGGCAAACAGACGCTGATGATCGGTTTCGGCGTCGGGCTCTCCTGGGCCGGCTGCGCGTGGACCGAGACCTGGGCTGCCGAACAGGCCGACGCCGAGGACTCCGACGCCGTCCACGAAGCCGCATAAGCGTACGATGCCCACGTCCGTGCCGCACTCCGCCGACTCATCCCAACTGCTTCCATGGATCGCACAGGCAACAGCCTTCACGGCCGTCGTCGGCATGCTGATCGTGCTGGGAGGGATGGCTTTGCGGATCTCTTATCCGTATGAACTGGAGTGGATGGAAGGTGGTGTGCTTGCGCATATCGCGCGGGTCCGCGCGGGGGAACCAATCTATGTGCGGCCGTCGTCCCAGTTCGTGCCGTTTATCTACCCACCGCTCTATTACGTACTCGGCGCGGCCGCGTCATGGTTCACCGGCGAAGGTTTCCTCGGCCCGCGGCTGGTCTCGGTGTTGGCCTTCTTGGGACAGTTGGGGCTGATCTTCCGGTTCGTCCAACGCGAAACCGACGACCGGTTGGCCGCGCTCTGTGCCGCCGGTTTCTATACGGTCACCTACGACGTCACCGGCCGATGGTTCGACGTTGCCCGGGTCGATAATCTCCTGCCGTTGCTGGTGCTGGCCGCCGCATACCTGCTACGTTTCCGACAGACGTGGCGCAGCGCCGCCGTGGCCGGGCTGCTGATTGCCGCAGCGTTCTTCGCGAAGCAGTCGGCGTTGGTCTTCGCGGGCCCGCTGTTGGTCTACTGCCTCATTTGGCAGACGCGCCGCCTGCCGGCCCTGGTGCTGGCAAGCGCCCTGCCGGCCGCGCTGGGCTGGTGGTGGCTGCATGCGACAAGCGACGGCTGGTTCACCTACTACATCTTCACGCTGCCGAAGCAACACCCGATTGCCGCGGACAGCCATTGGCGGTTCTGGGTGTGGGAAATGCTGGGCAATGTGCCGTATGCGCTGGGGCTGGTCGGGCTGCTGGTTTTCTTGGGGTGGCGACGCCGCCACGATTGCCCCAAGCCGAGCATCGGCTTCTACGCGTTGTTGGGCATCGGCGGACTGGCCACGTCGTACATGTCGCGGCTGCATACGGGCGCCCATGCGAACGTGTTGCTGCCGGTCTTCGCGGCGCTAGCCATCCTCGCGGGCCTGGCCGTCGCCCTGTTGCCGCGGCTGACCGCACGAGAAGAGGGCGTTCACCCTGCCCCACAAGGCCAAGCCCGGGCGATGGTTCTGTTGGCGACGCTGTTGCAGATGGTCGCGTTGATCGGCAATCCGCTGGCCTGGATTCCGTCGGCCGCCGACCGTCGGGCAGGCGACACGCTGGTGGCGACCATCGAACAAGTGCCCGGCCGGGTGTTGGTGCCCAGCGCGCCGTATCTGGCCGTCAAGGCCGGTAAGCCGGGCCATGCCCACATGATGGCGGTGGCCGATATCCTGCGGGCGGAAGGCAGCGAGCCGCTGCGGCGCGACTTGCGTCGGCAGCTTCGCGAACAGCTCCACGACCCGCGGACGGAGGCTCTGCTGTTGTTCGACGACCGTGGGCAGTTCTACGACATGCCGCTGCCTGAAGTGTTTCGCGATTGCGGCCCGATCGTCGAACCGCCGTTGTTTCGGCCGAAGTCGGGAGTTCCGCAGTTCGCGCCGGTGTATTGGTATGGGAAACCAAACTGTCCGTAGTCTCGCGCGGTTATCCTTTGTTGTGATGCCGCTAAACAGTACGCGTATCGTCCCCGCGGCAATTTCGCTTTATGGACCTCCCCTGGCTGATCATCATTGGCACGACGTTCTCCGTCTATCTGGTCATCGGCACGGGGGCGGCCGTCCGGCAGATCGGGTGGCTGACCGAAGAGGCGGACCAGAGCCTGCTTCGCTTAATGCTGCGGGTATTGTACCCGTGCCTCATCTTTTCGGTGGTGGCCGACAATCCTGCGTTGAAACAGGGCGAAAACCTCTATTATCCGCCGGTGGTGGCCTTCGGGTCGATCATGCTGGGGTTCGCGGTGGCAGGCGTCGTCGCGCGGCTGGGGCGGTCGGCCACGGGCCTGACGACGGCCGCCTCGCGCAGGCAGTTCACCTTTTCCGTCGGCATCTACAACTATGGCTTTGTACCAATCCCGCTGATCAGGATGCTGTTCGACGACCCGACGCTTGGCGTCCTTTTCGTCCATAACGTGGCGGTGGACCTGACGATATGGACCATCGGGATTATGCTGTTAAGAGGCTCGTTCGGTCGCGACTGGTGGCGACACCTCCTGAATCCACCGGCGATCGCTCTAGCCGTGTCGCTGGCGGTGAATTTCCTTGGCGCGAAGGCCTACTTGCCGACGTTTCTCTACCAAGCGGTCGGGCTGCTCGGCCAGGCGGCTATCCCAATGTCGCTGGTGTTGGTCGGAGCCACCATGGCCGACGAAGTCGCTCACGCCCGGCGTAAAGGCGGGCGGATCGGCGATGGCGCGAAGACGATCGGTTGGGCCTGCCTGTTGCGGCTGCTGGTCTTGCCGATGTTGTTTCTCACGGCGGCCGTCCTATTGCCTTGCAGCATCGAATTGAAACGCGTAATGGTCGTCCAAGCCGCCATGCCGTCGGCCGTCTTGCCCGTCGTGCTTGCCCGAATCTACGCGGGCGATGCCGGCGTCGGCCTGCAAGTCGCACTGACCACATCGCTGATGAGTATCGCGACGATCCCACTGTGGATCGTCTTGGGCATGACGCTGATTGGGTGACTTGCACGAGAAGAAAACCGCTAATGAACGCTGATCGGCGCTAATGAAGAATAGCAGCGGACACTAGCGTTTATCAGCGGTTTGTTCAGATGATTCACCAATCTCCGCTTCCACCGCGTGGCAGCGAACGAAGTGCTGATCCAACTCCAACGGGTTGGCCGGCTGATGGCGGCAAATGTCCATCGCCATGGGGCAGCGGGGATGGAACCGGCAGCCGGCCGGCGGCGCGATGGGGCTGGGGACGTCGCCTTCAAGGATGATCCGCTTGCGACGGGTGGCCGGATCGAGCGTCGGCACCGACGAGAGCAGCACCTTCGTGTACGGGTGCAGCGGGTTCTTGTAAAGCTCCTCGCTCGGGGCCATCTCGACCAGCTCGCCCAGGTACATCACCGCCACGCGGTCGGAAATGTATTCGACCACCGACAGGTCGTGCGAGATAAACAGGTAGGTGAGCTGGAATTTCTCCTTTAGCTCCATCAGCAGGTTGATGATCTGCGACTGGATCGAGACATCGAGCGCCGAAATCGGCTCGTCGAGCACCATGAAGCGCGGGCTGAGCGCCAACGCCCGAGCGATCGAGAGCCGCTGACGCTGGCCGCCGGAGAATTCGTGCGGGTAGCGGTCGATGTAGCTCGGGTCGAGGCCCACTTGTTCGAGCGTTTCGCACACCCGATCGCGCCGCTCGGCCCGCGTTCCGATGCGGTGGACGGCCAGGCCTTCCTCGATGATGCCCTTGACGGTCATACGCGGGTTGAGCGAACTGAAGGGGTCTTGGAAGACGATCTGCATGTCGCGGCGGAGCGTGCGCAGCTCGCCTCGTGTGGCGGCGGCGACGTCGCGGCCGGCGAAGTCGACGCGTCCGGCGGTCGGCCGCAGCAGGCGGAGGATCGTTCGGCCGAGGGTCGTCTTGCCGCAGCCCGACTCACCGACCAGTCCGAGCGTTTCGCCTTCGCGGATGCCGAACGACACATCGTCGACCGCCTTGACATGCCCGACCACGCGCGAGAACAGCCCGCGATGGATCGGGAAATGCTTCCGCAGATGGGTGACTTCGAGGAGGCAGTGGTTGTTGGTCATCGGCTGAACTCCAGTTCCCCGGCAAAATGGCACCGTGCCCAATGCCCGGGCCGAATCTCGCGCAGCGCGGGCTCCTCCTTCTCGCAAATCGCCTGCTTGTAGGGGCAACGCGGGTGGAACTTGCATCCGGTGGGGAAATGCAAGGGGCTGGGCACCATGCCGCGGATCGTTTCGAGCTTCTGGTCCTTCGGCGTGCCCATCGAGGGACGCGAGCGGAACAGCATGTAGGTGTACGGGTGCAACGGATGGGCGAATAGCTCCTCGACCGGCGCCCGCTCGACGATCTTCGAGGCATACATCACGGCCACCTCGTCGGCCATTTCGGCGATCACGCCGAGGTCGTGGGTGATAATCAGGATCGACATGCCGAAATCGGCCTGCAACTGCCGCAGCAGGTCGAGGATTTGGGCCTGGATGGTCACATCGAGCGCGGTGGTGGGCTCGTCGGCAATGAGCAGCTTCGGGTTGCAGCTTAAGGCCATCGCGATCATCGCCCGCTGACGCATGCCGCCGGAGAATTGGTGCGGATACTCGGTGAATCGCTGCTCCGGGCCGGGAATCTTGACCTTGCGGAGCACCTCGATCGCGCGGCGTCGGGCCTCGGCCTTGTCGACCTTCTGGTGCAGTTCGATCGCCTCGACGATCTGTGCCCCCACGGTGAAGACCGGGTTCAGCGACGTCATCGGTTCCTGAAAGATCATCGAGATCGCGGCGCCGCGGATCTTCCGCATTTGCCCCTCGGGCAAGGCCGTCAGGTCGAGCGGCTGGCCGTTCTCGTGCAGCGTGATCCGGCCGCCGGCAATGCGCCCCGGCGGGCCGATCAGCCGGATCAGCGACAGCGCGGTGACCGACTTGCCGCACCCCGACTCGCCGACCAGCCCCAGCGTCTTGCCGCGCGGGATTTCCAGCGAAATATCATCGACCGCCTTGACCACGCCTTCGTCGGTGTGGAAGTAGGTCTTCAGGTTATCGATCGTAATCAGCGGATCGGGCATTTTGTTGTGAACCAAGCGGAGAGTATGTGTACCAGCTAGCTACAACGGCGAAAGTCGATAGTCGCATCGGGAAACATCACAAAGCTCAACGCGGAATCAATAAAACGACGGTATTGCCAACGGGATCGCGGAAACGCGAAAGAGCGAAAACGCGAAATTGCCGCGGAAGCCGATAAGGGAATCGATGAACCACGGAGAATACGGAGATTCAGGGAAATGGCAGCGGGGCTGGACTGCGTCAGAAAACGACCTGAGCATTTCTCGGTGGTCTCCGTGTCCTCCGTGGTTGACCTATATATCGATTCATCTTTGTCTCAATAGGTCTACAAGCCTTTCTGAAAAAACTTTGATGCTCCCGCTCTTAGCTTCCATCTTTCGCGCTTTCGCCGTTTCGCGTTTTCGCGATCCTTCCGTCAGTTCACCCCCCAACCGCACTGACATCACATCCGCAATCGTGGGTCCATCGCGTCGCGGAGCCCGCTGCCGACGAGGTTGAAGATGGTGACGGTAAAAAACATGGCCAGCGACGGGATGACGACCAGCCACCAGTAGTTGTAGTTCCCGCTGCCAAGCTGCAACAAGCTCCCCCAACTTGGCGCGGGCGGCTGCACACCGAAGCCCAACAGGCTCAGGCCGGCCTCGGTGATGATGGCCCCGGCGATGCCGAACGGTGCGGCCACCAAGGCAGGCGACAGCGCATTGGGCAAAATGTGCCGGAAAATGATCCGCGCGTTCGACGAGCCCAGCGCCCGGGCCGCCGACACGTAGTCGGACGACCGCTGCTTGAGCACCTCGCCGCGGATCAGCCGGGCGATGGTCGGCCAGCCGGTAATGCCGATCACCACCATGATGATGTAGATGCTCGGCCCGATCAACGCGACCAGCGTCAGGATCAGGAAGAACGACGGGAACAGAAGCACGATCTCG
>Ga0180433_10005370_pt1 | contig 17389 bp, 12 predicted proteins | sample SS_ome_8_FD_132980 | JGI IMG/M metagenome (GOLD analysis project Ga0180433, IMG submission 132980) | Hypersaline lake sediment archaeal communities from the Salton Sea, California, USA - SS_1_D_1 metaG | ecosystem: Environmental > Aquatic > Non-marine Saline and Alkaline > Hypersaline >... | reverse complement strand
CGGATTTAATGAAAACACTTTAAGTAGGGATATCTTAATCTTGTTTTTGTTTTTTCTTAGATCGAGTTTGCGTTAATTAATGCAAATTCGAAAATCAATTTTGATTGAAAGGCCTCTCCTGGCAGACGACTGGGCCGCCTTTTTACTGTTTTTAAAAAGATTAAAAGACTATTGCTTAGATCGAGTTCGCGTTAATTAAAGATAGTTTTTGAAATTTTAAATTTTCGAACGTACCTTAAAAAAAGGTCGCAAAATCTATAATAAAAAAACCGCCAGCTTTTACGCCGACGGTCTTTTTTATTTTTTAGTTAAGACTATATATTAAAAATACCCATCAATAAAGTTGCTTAACTCTTGTCGAGATAGAACCTTATCATCATCATAACGTCCTACTAAATCACCATTTTTAAATACTAATAAGGTAGGAGCCTTATATACATCATACCGTTTTGCTATTGCCATTGAATTGTTGCCAACGGCATTCACTTTAAGGAATTTTGCCTTACCAACATAATCTTTTGCTGCCACCTTTAAGGTACCCATAAGTTTCACACAAGAAGGACAACTATCTGTATAAAATTCTACAACTAATAATTTTTTCATAGCACTTTTTGTATCAGCCGCAAGCGTTGCCAACTCCTTTTCAAAATCATCCATGCTACCAATATCATTAATTACCACATCAGTCTGATAATCAAATGTTGCATCGGGATTAAAGTATTGTTTTTTTAATTTGTTAATCGCTTTCGTATTAAGCCCAACTTTTTCAGTTAAGAACTTCACCGCATCTATGCCGGCTTGTACTCCTGCCCCAGCCGCAATAATCGCCTGATGTCCCCTATCTGCTTCAACATCACCGGCCGCAAACACTCCTGGAATGGATGTTTTTTGTGTTCTATCTCGCATGATGACATTACCATGTTTATCAAGTGCTATCTTTCCTTTAATAAGCTCTGTATTTGGTTTGTTGCCAACGGCTAGAAAAACACCACTTACCGGCATCTTATACGTTTCTCCGGTTACGTTGTCTTTTAATGTAACGCCAGTAATCTTTGTTCCATCACCATATATATCTTGTACCGATGTATTATATTTAACAAAAATATTTGGGTACCCTGCCATATGTTCTTGCATAATAGGAACAGCACGCATTTTAAAACGTCTTACCAACACCGTAATTTTTTTAGCAAATGGAGCTAGCTGTATAGCTTCTTCAACGGCAGAATCACCACCACCCACAACAATGACCTCTTCACCTCTATAAAATGGACCATCACAGATTGCACAATGACTTACTCCCTTTCCATTGGAATATTCCTCTTCTCCTGGAACACCTAACCCACTTGGAGAAACACCCGTTGCAAGCACAATGGTCAACGCATGCAACTTGAGGCCACTAGATGTATGGATAGCATATGGCCAAGAAGAAAAATCTACTTTTGTAACTGTTTCGGGTAAAAACTCTGCCCCAAAACTCTCTGCCTGCTTCCTTAAATCTGCGATTAAATCTGGCCCCATAACTTTAGGCCATTTTGCAGGAAAGTTTTCTACCCATGTGGTTCTTGTCAATTGGCCACCTGGTATATCTCCTTCAAATACCAATGTTTTTAATCTTGTCCGTGAACCGTGCATCGCAGAGCAAAGCCCCGCAGGCCCTGAACCAATAATAGCAATATCAACAAGGTTTTCTTTTCCCAATGCATCACTAATATCAAACTCATCTGCACTACTTGATATACACGATGAAAGAAACACTACAACTGCAAGAAAACTAAATGCCTTAAAGCAAGAGAAACATTTATTCATACTTGACCCCTTAAAAAATATAATTAAAAAACTGAAATACAGTATATCATACTTCTTTTGCATTATACAAAAACCCATCTTTAAACACCAGTAAAAATAAAAAAACAAAATTTTAAAGAATAATATTTCTATCATAAAAAAAAGAGGGCAAAAAAGGCAAAATTTACCTCAACCCTGTAGACAATCGTTAAAAAAAAGGATATTATCTAGAATCGAATCACATTATGACAAAGTTTCACTTAATCTAAAGCCAAAGGGAGAAAGAAGTTACAAATTGCACAAAAAAGCTATTTAAGCTATAGAAAAATCCTCCAGATCGTTTAATTTGGAGATTCAAAAAAAGAACAGCTAGTAATGTATATTTGAGATGTCTAAATACAAACCCTGTAAATAATGGAGAAAAAAACCATGAAAAACAAAAAGGTTTTGGCATTTGTAATGCCCTTTTTTCTTACAACATTATTATCCCACACATCATATGCTGAACATAAAGCTACTGTAATCACTCAACCGGACCAACATATGGTACAAACAGTCGATCCATCACTCCCAAAAACTTCAAAGCATCCACAATTAAAAAATGGTCAACAAAATGTAAACATGGTATTAGATGAGGCCGATTACCAATTAACGCCTGAAGAAAAAGAATTTTTAGCTGAGAAATGTGATATTATTTTAAATAAAGCAATAACTCAGTTAAATGAAACAGATAAAATTTTGGAATACCTTGCATTGATCGTTCATAATGGCGTAGCAAAAACAAAAAACAAAGGCAATGTTTTTGCAGGCTTAAAAAACCTAAGACAATTAGTTGATCAAGTAAAATCGATCGCCATAAACCATTCTCATGATGTTTCAAAAATCAACCTTGTATTGCACATCACTGATGGCATTGTAGACCATATCTATTATGCTGTTCGCAGAGGACTAACAAGCCTTCCAAAATTAAAAATCGCAAATATTTTAGGTAAAATTAAAAAAAACAAAATGCCAACGTTTGACGATTTCCAAAAGAAATTAAAACAAACCGATACCAAGATAAAAAATCTTGATAATGCATCTAAAAAAGTCGGGCTTGCATGGTACAATAGATTCTATAGATTCTTAGATGATTCTACCAAAACAGTCAGAAGATACTCAGTACCTTGGAGAACGCTAGAAGCTCTTACAATCGGAGCAGCAGGATTCTACCTTATATATAGATTTACCGATTGGTTTAAAGATCTAAAAGTTGGCGGAAAAAAAGTTGTTGGCGAAGCTCCGGTCATGAACGAATATGGACACATAAAAAACACCAAAAAACTTGGGATGTTAGGAAAAGTTGAATCCAACTTGGCCCAATTTACACGAGGAATGCTTCCTATCGGAACATTACTTATGTGGGCAGCTCCAAAAATGGTCGGTGACGAATGGAAGAAGTTCAAAAAATGGAGCTCTCCAAAACTTGAATCTGTACACAACAAGATGCTTGGTGGCGTCGCGAAAAAACGTTCCGGTAGCAAGTATGACTTAAAACCTCGATGGAACTTTAATCATGTTGTTGGACTTGAACACATCAAGAGCGAACTTAGAATTATTCTAAAATACTTGGAAAACCCAGAAAGATTCGAAAGAACAGGAAACGTTCCTCCAAAAGGAATAATCTGTACCGGTAAACCTGGAACAGGTAAATCATTTGTGATCGAAGCATTTGCTGGAGAAATCGAAAAAATGCTCGGCAGAAATAATGACTTCAAATTCTTAAAAATAGACGTTGAAGATATTAATGAACACGGTATAGACACAATCTTAGAAGTTGCTCAAGATTACGCACCATGCATCATCTTTATTGATGAAATTGACCTTCTTGGGTTACAAAGAACTGAAGAAAGAGAAAAACTGAACAAGTTCTTAACCTCTATGAGTGGATATCTCGATACCAACAACAGCAATATAAAAGATCAAGTCATCTTGATTGCAGCAACAAACAGACCGGAAAACCTTGATCCTGCATTGTTACGATTTGGAAGATTTGGTAAAAAACTTCACTTTGAATACCCAACATTCTCAGAAAGAAGAAAATACTTAATCAGAAGACTTAACCCTATTATTGCAAATCTCAATAAGTTTGATATCGAGAAGATTGCACGTGAAACAGAAGGATATACCTACGAAGCACTCAATGCAATTATAAGAAAATCATTCCAAAAAACAATTATTAAGGGTGATTCTCTTACTCAATCTGATCTTGATAAGGCTCTTAACTCTGAAGTAAGGCATATTATCGTTGATGGAAGAACTCTTCCTGAACACGAGAAGAAGATCATTGCTGCTCACCAATCTGGTTGTGCATTGGCAAGTATGCTTCTTGATCCATATCAAAAAGTATCTTGTGTAACCATTAATCCAGTCATGAAACATATTGAAGAACAAGCAGTCTTTATGAGATTCTACAAAAAACAAAATCAAGAAATCCAACATGGTAAACTGTTTACTTATAGGGATAAAGACACCATTAATATTGACACAAAAGACGACCTGTTAACTCACTGTAAGATTAACCTTGCAGGATCAATTGGTGAAGAAATCTTAGGTGTATCATCTGGAAATAGCTATAACACGGATAGCAACCAACAAGCACTCGAGATTGCATTAAGAATCATATCTGAAGGTATAGATCTAGAGAACATGCCGAAAAACATCAAAGCTACCTACTACCAAAATGCTCTCAACCTTGTCCAGACATGCAAAAATGAAGTAAGAACACTGCTTACGCAAAACAAAGCGCACTTAGAGAATCTTTCACAAGCACTTCTTACCTACAAAACACTTAATGCAGAACAAATTCAACAGCTTATGAAGGGTGAAAATATTGGCAATGCTACAATGGTAGACAGCAATGAACAACCATTCATAGATTTTAAGCAACAACCCTTAGTTGAACCTGTTAAGTAAATCTTAATTAAGTAACTAAAAAAAGCCTCCGCTGCAAAACAGCGGAGGCTTTTTTTTATTGCAAAAATATTATTTGTTTTTATTATTATAAACAGCAATTTTGATAACAATATATTGGGAGAGAATAATGAAAGCAAAAACATTTGCAGGTATTATCACATCTTTTTTATTAGTCCTATCTTTTTTTGTTATTTTTACCATGCCTCGATACCAGCATTATTTTCGCCGAAATAATTACAAACAAAAACACAAAGAAGATACTCACAAAACAAATATAACAACAAATAATCCTCAATCGGCCGAAAGCCTCTGCAAATTAGCGATACAATATTACAGAAAAAAAAAGTTCCACAAAGCTCTCCAATATTTTAAACAAGCATCCGACCTGTTACCAAACGATGTTGACATCCTTTGCAATGTTGCCCAGATTCTATTTTACGAAACCTTTGATATCCCTGAAACAATACGAGTATGTGAAAAGATTATATCTCTAGATAAAAAAAACCGAATAGCCTATGAATTCTTAAGTAACTGCTATTTGAGAGTTGGCAATTTTGAAGGCGGCAATCACGCAAGAAGAATATTAGATGGCAACAGGGTCTGGCCAAAAGTTTGGGATGGCTCAGATGTACAAGGAAAAACCATCGTAATAGACGATAACATTGGCATAGGAGACCTATTTTGCTGGATCCGTTATGGCAAAATGTTCAAAGATCAAGGGGCAAAAAAAGTTATAGTATATGCCAAAAAGGTCCTTGTTCCTCTTTTATCTCTTTGTCCCTATATTGATGAATTGATTATCAGAGGACAAAAAATACCATATTATGACTTCAAAATTGGGACAGGACAGCTACATCATAGAATAAATAAAACAATTAACGATATATACAAATATGGCCTCGAGACCCCCTACCTCTATGCCGACAAAGCATTAACCGAACAATGGGCAAAAAAACTCACACAAGACTCTAACTTTAAGATTGGTATATGCTGGTCAGCAAAACAAAAAGCAGAAAGAGATTTTAAGTATAGGCCCATTCCGCTAAAACATTTTTACCCGATAAGCAAGTTCGACGGTGTTAGCCTCTATAGCCTCCAACAAAAAAACAACCATGGTCTCAATCAACTTAACAATCTACCACAAGATTTTAACCTTACTCTTTTTGATGAAACATTTGATAAAAAAAATGGAAGCTTTATGGATACAGCAGCGGTCATGAAAAACGTTAATCTGATTATAACGGTCGACACTTCCATTGCACATCTTGCTGGCGCACTCGGTGTCAAAGTTTGGTTACTCCTTCCACATGTTTCAGACTGGAGATGGTTCCTTGATCGTACCGACTCTCCTTGGTATCCAACCATGCGAATTTTCAGACAAAAAAAGTTGGGAGATTGGGATGGTGTTATGCAAGATGTTATGATTGCGTTGAAAGAAATTAAACAGACAAGAATATAAGAGATTTTATTTTTATTGGCTCTAACTAACCTAGTTTAACATAACAAATTCGACAAAAATTCTTTTATTTACCCCAATTGATCAACCATATCAATTCGCTCTTGATACTTGCCACCCTTAAAGGTTGCAGTTAGCCAACTCTGTATAATCTGCAAAGATTCTTTTGGTGAAACAAAATCAGACGGTAGCACCAGGACATTACTATTATCATCTTGACGGGCTAACGCTGCAACCTCCTTGTTCCAAACAAGCCCCGCATAAATGCCTTTAAATCGATTAGCCGCAATAGACATGCCAATACCTGAGGCGCATAATAAGATACCAAGCTCAGCGTTACCCGCAAGGATATCTTGGACTACCGCATCGGCAAACACCGGATAATCACATCGTGGGGCAAAACACCCAACATCATTCCATGCAATAATTGTATCATCTAAATGAAATTGTTGTATTATAAAATTTTTATGCTCAAAACCTCTATGATCAGCACCTATAGATATCTTCATTACTACCCATATTTTTTCTCTTTAATATTCTGCAAAATTAGAGCCTACATCCCATGTAAATGAAACCTCTTTATTCACAGATCTAAAGGATAAACTTATTGTCTCAACATCAGGATTTATAATATAATTATTTTCTATATCCTTTGCATTAAAGTACACGAGATACACATCTTTAAACTTATTACTCATCTTGCCAAAGATATCCTTATACACAGGATCTAGATCAATTATTTTTATTTCTTTCGGCGTATAAACATTATCGCCAACTTTGAGGAACATTGACCAATTTGTATCCTGTTCACCCAATACAACATCGTGTAAACTCAAGACATAAAAAGATATAAAGTGGTTGTTTTCTTCTAATTGTCGACGCAAAAACACCTTTTGTTGAGCCTCATCTTTGCGATGTTTCAAGGCAAACAAATTAACATACAAATCTCGAACTTTATCTGAGAGCCATAATGCATCAAATTTGCCAACGACAGAAAAAAGATCATAAACGGTTGCCGTTTTTATCTCATTCCGAGCCTCAGTAATAATATCTTCATTTTTAAACTCTCGTCCTTGATCAAAATTGCCTCTTGCCCAATCATATACCTTTCCACATCCTGGTAAGATACCTAAAAACAAAATAAAAAATAACGGAAATATAATATCTCGCTTCATAAATTTGCCTCTTTGTTCTAAAATCAAAACATCAATAGTATCTTAAAAAAAGTTTGCTAACTTGACAAGCTTAAAAATAATTACCGAAGGTATAAAAATGAATAAGCTCTCTCTTATGATAGCATGGAGATATTTAATTGGAACAAAACATGAAAAAAATATTTCCACAATGGTGCTCATATGTTTCTTAGGAATTCTTATCGGCTCTTTTGCGCTTGCCCTTGTTGCTGCGGTCATGAACGGATTTGAAAAAGTAACTCATGAAAAAATGCAAAGCATTCATGCACAAATTATAGCGCATGCAGATAACCAACCTCTTAACTTCAAAAAAATAAAAGACGTCTTACAAAAAGAGTTTCAAACGATCAAAAGCATTGCTCCTAGTACAACGAAACAGATAATTGCACAGGCTGACGAAAAAGAAGGATACAACCTTGTTTCTCTTACTGGTGTTGATCCTCATGCAGCACAGGACGTAAGCAATATAAACAGCAAAATAAAAACATCTATCTCGCCACAACGATCCATTGCCAGCATATTGCAAAAAAAGACCGTCTTAATAGGAGACTTGTTAGCAAAAAACATGAAAGTCAGCATTGGTGACGAGATACATCTCTTTTTTTCTTCTGATGAAAAAATAAAACGAAAAAAAATCAGACTTGATCAGGAGCCGGTTATTGTCGGAGGAACATTCAAAACAGGAATCGATGAATTTGATAACGGCTTAATTATCTGCTCGCTGGATCTCATACAAAAAATGTTTCCAGATATAGGCATAACGCAAATCGGTATAAAATTAAAAGATAATGCCAATGAAAAGAAAACAATTGCTCGTCTAAAAAAACGACTAAAACATTTGGATGTTTTTTCATGGAAAGAATTGTACCCAGCCCTAGTTGAAGCTCTTCAACTAGAAAAATATGCAATGTTTTTAATTTTAGCACTAATCATCTTGGTTGCGAGCATGAGCATTATATCATTACTCTTTATGCAAATTAACCAAAAAAGAGCTGACATTGCAATACTGCGGGCCATGGGAATGCCAAGTAAGCACATTTCCCAGGTCTTTTTATATGTAGGAATGAGCATAGCGATTATTGGCTCTACGGTAGGATTAGCGCTGGCAACACTTGCCGGGTGGTTTTTAGAAAAGTATCCACTCATAAAACTTCCTGACGTATATTATGTTACACATTTACCATGCAAAATGGATTTTTCAATCATCGTGGCTGTTTTTATTGTGGTCCTCGCCTTAAGCTTTTTATCAACGTGGATCCCCACCAGAAGAATACGCTCAATATATATATCACATGTTTTACGCTTTGAAGGATAATCATGAACATAGAAAAAAAATATTTATTGACTACCCATATAGATTCTCTTGACCTTACCGACAAGCGAGTATTAATTAGAGCAGACCTAAATATACCCATAAATAATGGAATAATCAGTTGCGACCATAAACTCAAAGCACTTTTGCCCACTATTGCTAAGATCAAAAAAAAAGGTGCAAAAATTGTACTTATCACCCATATGGGAAGACCAACCCATAAGGCCTCAGAACTTTCAACCCAGAATCTTATTCCATGGTTTGTGCATAATGGCTATCGGACAACTTTTGCAAAAACAATTGCCCAAGGCAGGCAAAAAAGCTTTGAAAACAAAAACACATTACTCCTGATAGAAAACTTACGGTTTTTTCCAGGGGAAAGAAAGAAGGATGAACTCTTTGCCAAAGAGCTTCATCAACTTGGAGACTATTTCATTAATGATGCATTTGGCGCAATTCATAATGATGATACCTCAATTACTCTTCTTCCAAAGCTTTTCCCTCCTGACAAACGTTTTATCGGACCCCTTATAGAAAAAGAGATAACCCAACTGAGCAAATTAAGCAACAATCCAGCCCAACCATTTGTTCTTATTTTAGGAGGGAAAAAAATAAAAACAAAGCTTCCATTAATTGAACATATCTTGGAAAAAACACAAAAAATATTACTCGCACCCGCAATATCTTTCACGTTTTCTCAATATAAAGGAGAAAAAATTGGAAACTCTTTGGTAGATGCAACCTGCTTACCCTTCATTTCCACGATTCTGACAAAAGCAAAACAATTGGAAGTGCAACTAGTATTACCCTCAGACTACTTAATAGCAAAAGGAAACTTTGATGGCCCAACATCATACATAGACTCACAAAATATCCCTAATGACTTTGTCGGAGTATCAATTGGCCCAAAGACCATGCAAATATTTGCACAAGAAATAATGAATGCAAAAACAATTTTTTTCAATGGAGCATTTGGAAATATAAGAAAAAGAGAAACATTAGACGGAATGAAAGCAATCTTGCTCGCCATGACTCGATCAAAAGCCTTTACCGTTATAGGTGGCGGAGATTCGGTATATGCAGCATATCTCTTTGGCGTAGACAAACAGATCGACTACCTTTCTACAGGAGGCGGTGCAACACTTGCCTATTTAAGCGGAAAACAACTTCCCGGCCTAAGAGTATTTAATGTATATCATTCATCAAAAACTAAAACACAGGACAAAAACCAAGCATAGAAGCACCATTTTGCAAATGTCGATCAATTGAACCATCATCCTGATTACTTTTTTCAAAAATAAATAATCCATGGTTATCATGCTTCATGTCAACAGAATGAAACGATGGCCGTTCTATACCAAGTTTACGAGCAACCTCTTTTACCAGGTCACCCTCCTGTAATTCGGTTTTTTGCATGCTACACTGAGAAACGCCCCTTACCGCCCTATTGAACGGCGAGTTCCTCATATATGTACTAAACATTTCTCCTTGTCGCCATATATCCTCCCAAAGTCCTTGTGGAACATCAGGAAGAGAAATACCGGCTACACCTTTTAAGCAATTAAAATCTGGATTGTTTACAAAATAAGCTGCCCTTCTCAGATTAAAACAATCTTCCTGGCACAAATCATGCAATACAAACTCAGTAATATTATCTCTTCCATGTAAAGACAATATTTTTTTTGGTAAACCGATAAGGCAACTTAACATTTTGTTTTGCCTATGCAATAACTCTTCTTTTTCCATTGCCTGTCCTTTTATTGAACATTAAGGAATGCTTCAAACACACCTACACATTTTTATCAATTACCGACCCCTCTACTAACAACCATACATTAGTTGAGACGCAACTTCAATACCATATACAACTAAATTAAAAGATGCCCCAAAAACGCGCTTTATCCCAGACAAATTTTAAAAATACAACCTCAATATAACCAAAATAAAAAAGAAAACTATAAAAATGTTCGTTTTTTATATATACTGTTTTTACGTGTAAATTTGAGAGTCAAAGGGTAACTGAAGAAAGTATGAGCAGAAGGTGCAAATAATTAAACACAGTAAAACAATACTTTTTTATATTATGTTTTCTTTTTTATTTAATACGCTAGAATTAGTCAGCAGAAGTGTGCATAGACTAAATTATGGTGAAATTCCTTTATTAATTGCAAGGTGGGAAAAAAATCCTGTAGCAAGTTACTTGTTGCGGTCATCCTTCTTAAAAAAAGAACCACTATTTAAGCTTTTTGATAAGGATTTTTTTTATAGCCACCTTCTCCCAGATAAGATATCTTATAGGTCTGATAAAACTAAATTTGTTGATAAAGCAAAGCTCAGCGCTCAACTTGAAGTTCTCATAAAAGAAATAAACCAAAAGAAGGAAACCTTCTCCCATTTTTCCATTATACGAGACAGCAATTTCAATAAAAAACGAGAAGCCGGTCTTATTATTTTAAAGTTTAAAGATTACCCATTCGTCGTAAAGCTTTTCATGGAAACCCCAAAAAGCTTCGTTAGGCCTTACGCAAAAGGCTTTGAGCCCCGATTCTTTTTTATTATGGGAAGCGTTAACCGACACCTAATGGGTTTCACCCGAATTAAAAACGTAGAAAATATAAGAAACAAAATTGCCACAAGCAAACAATGGTCAAAAAAAATAGAAACACCCCGCAAATGGCATTGGGTACCAAAAAATGCCCAAAACATAAAACTCATTGGTAAAAATATAGGAAACACAAAACAGATAGAAACAACCATACCAGGAACCTACGCCATTATAGCCGATGCCATAGAATTAAAAGATAAATGCTTTTCTATATTTAATCGAAAAGCTCGAAAAATGTGTATGAAATTATGCAACTATCTAGATGTTGCTATTGATCCCCACATTGACAATTTTTTACAAGAAAAACACACAAATAAAATTGTTATTGTCGACACAGAACATTTTCCAACCCTCGTTGGCTTTAAGGGCAAGTTGAAGTTCAAGGGATACTTTTCATGGTATATACGATTATCTAAAAAATGTGTCGGTGACCTCTTTTTTAGACATAAAAGAAAACGTCACAAAAAACGTATCACGTAAATCAACACAAACTCGATCTAAACCAGTTGGCTTTATAAAGCAGTCAAAAAGCGATATTGCAAAAAAAATAATGCTCATTCACTCCAAGTTTTAAAAAACTGTGGCATTCTTTTACGAATAACAAAAAAAGGCGGTGTCCTCACCGCCTTTCATGAACAATTATAATATTTATTAAGTTCAACCTAGCTCAAATTTGCCTTATTTTTTATCTTCAAAAAGTTGTTGTGTTTCATCAACAGGAGTAAGACCGTAATCTGGGCCTTGTGTTAATACAGTAAGATTTGAATCATAATCATCTATAAGGCCATCATAAAACCCTTCTCCATTTCCCATTGGTGACATAGGGGAAAGATTTAATGGAGATAAAGTTGGTTGCGACGTATTCGGAAAAGAATATGAAAACAAAGCTTCTTCTTGCTGCGGTGTCACAGGAGTAACTTGCTGCGGTGTCATAGGAGTAACTTGCTGCGGTGTCATAGGAGTAAGTGGTTGCTCTTTTTGCATAGTTTCTTTTTTTGATTCATCAACAAAACTCATTTTCATATTTCTAAGTTCTTCAAAATTATCTTCTTTATCAAAAAAAACAATATTAAAAGACATATTTTCAGGGGAATAGTCATTGGCACAGGTAATACGAAACTTTTTATCAATTAACATTGGTGGATGCGAACAAACCATCTCAACGTGCACTCTTTCGCGCTTCTCCAAATCATATACAACAACAAATAATGTGGTCTTATCAAAACGTTTCCTTTTCTTCTCTTCTTCATCTTCATCTTCAGAAAAAAACAAAGAATCTTCTAAGCAAACGCTTTCATTTTTATCTACTTCGGTTTCAGAAAAAGACAACGAATCTTCAAAAAAAACACTTTCATTTTTATCTACTTCCAATACCAATGCAAAAGAATATTTTTTATCGGATGTAAAACATGCATCAAGAACCCTTGTGGTTATATCAGAAAGGAGAAAATCACTTGACTCATCAACCTCATCTACCTTATCTTCCAAAACCGCTTTATCCTTACAAATCTTTATTATATCGTGTTTTTTATGTCGCTCTACCAAAAGAGACTCTTTTCCATCTACAACACAAGCTGAACACTCACCAGGAAGATTATTATGTGGCAATATTGCCAATTTTTCACCTTCAATACCAAAATCATGCTTTTTTTGCGCTTCGAAGCTCTCATACCTCGCAACGTCATACTTTTTTGTATCGATATTGTATGTAACACAATTATAGATATCTTTTTCTTCTTCCTCTTCTTTATCATAAGACAGAAAGGACAAGGCAAGATCATCATCCATGCCAAAATCTGACTCACTACCATTACCAAAAAGGTCCGCATCTTGCTTTTTCAAAATGGTGAAATTCGCAGCTATGCTCTTGCAATCTTTACTTATAACTCTTTTTTTTGATGTAATACCTATAGGGTCAAATAAACTGGACTTAACTTGATCATCCAACTCCTCACCTCTCATCCAGCTTTCAATCCCCACTTGCAACTTTCTCTTTTTTTTCAGTGGTTCTATAGGAAGAACCAATTCTTGATTAGACTCTCGATCTGCAAGCGTACGCTTCTTTTTATTTTGCTTAAAAAAACGCGCTTTTGCAGGCAACCCAAAAGTAGCTGGCGACCTTTGCATACAAATAGAAATATTTGAAAACAATAAAACAGATAACAAAACAACAATTGAAAAACGACTCAAAGTCTTCATGGAAACCTCCTAACAAAAATTTTATCCACCAACAAATAACATATAATTGCATTTTATAACAATTTGTAACATTTGTCAACCGCTAGATAGAAACGCCAGTTCTATCAGAAAAGCCTACTATAAGGACTATTTTAAGGTATAATACGCCCTAATGGCCCAAATCAATGGGGCAAAACATCACCACTATTTGCTATAGAGTGTAATAAAGGTCATTTTATGACGATAATACTGGGCGGCTCATACGAACGCCTTTTTATTTGATCCATTACCAACCATTGAGCAAACACAAGCCCCTCCGAACAAAAGAAAAAAGTTCAAAATATTGATTTCCATTACACATATTTCATACGTTTTTAACAGATAGATTTTTATAAAAGGAGAAAAAATGAAAATCAATAAAATAGTCACCTATCTTTACATCGTCATAATATTTTACAATGTCTCTATCAATGCAAAACGCTACACTGGTTACATAAATAACATATCAACCACATACAAAACACCCAACGTCTTAGATATTGGTATCTTTCTGCAAAGCACTAAGGATTTATCAGAAGAACATATATTAAAAGTGATAAAAAGCCGAGAACTATTGCTTAAAATAAAACACGAAAACCCAACATCAGATGAAGAATTTATTGCAAAACGAGGAGGTCTATCTGGCAAAATAAAAGATATAACTTTGGGAGCTATAACAAGAGGAGTTGTTTTTAGTGTTCTCCAAAGAGAAGCCGCCATAGTTAGCGCACCACTCATAAGAGCATTGTTAGATTTAAGCAGATATCAAATACCTAAAAAACGACAAACAGAACTAAAACCAATAGCATTAAAAGGCATAAATACTCTAAGCAAAATTTTAGATGGAACGTGGTTCATATATAAAACTACCGACAGCGAATTTGCTTTATTAATCCCCAAAGAAAAATATCCTAACGCTATAGATCAAAAAATCCTGAATTTAGAAAAAATAGGACTCAGCCAGGCAACATTACAACCAATTAAACCAATCAAACCTGATTTAAAAGCAGCATTTAAGTCAGACCTTCAACAAAAAAATGGCCAGATCAAACTTAACACACTCAAAAACATTTTTTCCCAAACACCAAATGCAAAAAAAATAAATAAGAGAATATTTCTACATGGCCACGGTCACTTTAAAGCTCCACAAACACCGGCAATAATCGCACAACTTACCGTGCAAGCATATGTCAACCTTTTACAGTTTCTTAAAGAAATCAACTGCTCGTTTTTAAGTGTGGAAAGCTGTTTTGTTAGTGGATTGAATATCCAAAATGCAATGAGAAACTTTAGAAAACAAATACAGCAGCGCATATCATCTTCCCAAAAGGACCCATTACCGTTTATTTTAGTTACATTCGGAATGCCCGATACTCCTTCTAAAGTAAATCCTAATCTCTTTGGAATATTTTTTGAAAAATTAAACAGATTTTTTCAAAATCAAAGAATAATTTTAACCAATACCATATTGGCAAACAAAAAATCCTATCTTACGACTAAAGATAAAAAAGAGATAATAAAAAAAATAAAACATATATCTGAACAAGATATACTAACAGGAACAACATTGAAAAACATAAAAAAAATCGATAATATCACCATTAAAAGCTTAATAAAAAGAAACCCCAAAATCATCCAACAATTTAGCCCTATTTTACGATATATCGGTGGGTCATACCAATTCAATTTTCCATTTATAAAGTTCCCAGGAGCACGGCGGTATTACCCTGCTACCAAAGTGCTTAAAGCATTTGACGTCAAGAAACTTTTAATTGACCATACATTTTTGAAAAAGCACAAAGGTGATCCCATTTTGAACCTAGAAAAAAAAGGATATGTAGATATATTAATCGAATCTCCATCAATTTTAAAACCTTTACGTATATATGCTCCTATTATATTTCCATCTATATCATCTATTCGATCGGACAACCTTATACATTACATGCATGAAGTAATCGTTGACCTAAGATATCGACTTGCAAATCGCCTTCCAATTATTTTCACCAAGTTCCAACCAATTGCAAGCATAGACCCTAAGGTATTCTTTATTCGTAAATTAACATTAAAAAATGCACTCGACGAAAGAAAATCATTTAAAAAACACCCTAGAGGAGCATCCCTCAAAGATGCCGATCTGGTAGAACAAGATATAACCTTAGAAAAAGTATTCATCATTAGAGATTCTAGTTTGCAACCCTCTCAATATCGCATTATATTCAACCTGAAAGGTAACTGGTATACCGGAAGTATAAGAAAAGAAGGAGAACATCCTTATGCCATACAAGCTCAACAGAAAAAAAACCTTACATTCTCAAAGGTAACTCCAAATGATCTTAGACGTATTATTGCGATCACAAACACCAAAGGGCAAACTATCACACTTTTTAGTGTCAAAGGAAAAAAATACAACCTCTATGACTCCTTAGGGTTTAATTTTAATATAACCGATAAAATGAGTAAAACACAGTCGAACATAAAAATAGGAGAACAGTCTTTATTTATAACTATCAAGGCTTCGCCTATACTTATTCCTATTATAGTAAACAATACCTTTTTCCCTTTTATATATACCCAAGCGGCAAAAGGTCTCACTTCTTATATAGATCACATAATTGTCAACTTTAAAGGAAAATCATTCCAGAGATACACCACTCCTCTACCCAAAATTCTTTCTTCTATATTCCGCAACTTTAAAATTCCCCCTGAAACAAATCTTTTCATCCGCACATTAGTATTACATAATTTACGCGACAAAAAAAGAGATATAGTATTACAAAACATTGCAATAAGTAAAAACAAATCAAAGACAACTATTGTTATATATCAACACAAAAATGCTTACTACAAAAAGGCTTACAGCCAACAATATGAGCAGGAACGGTTAATCTTTTCAGAACAATTACCTGAAAATCATGAGGATATAAGAAGCATTAAAAAAGGATTCTTGATGGCCCAAGAGCTAGTCAAAAAAACCAAGAGAAAACAACGGATTGAGGAAAAAAAGAAGTAAACCCTTTATAATCTATCTTATGCATACCGCTTGGTCTTTTAGTCACCATTTTTAGCACCAAAGCACCCCCAGCAAAACTTGACAAATGGAAATTCTTGCGCTATCTTATAGGTAAGAAAGGTAATATACAAAGCAAAAGTGCTTTTTAATGTATTAATGGGGTGTTATGAAACAATATAAGATTATTTTATTCTCTTTTTTTCCCTTGTTGCCTATATAGGACATACAAACTATTACAATACCCAGAGAGCCCCAACGTATTAGATATAGGTATATAGTTTCACAAAAAGCCCTGTTTTATGGCCTATTCGGGACAAAAAACCATATTTAAAAAAATTATAATGTAAAAAGGTGAAATAAAGATATTTTTTATTAGTAAAAAAGGAAATAAATCAATGAAGTTGTATAAAATAATTATATGTTGTCTTAGTATAATCTTACTGTACCCAACACAAAACAATGCAAAAAAATATACAGGCGGATATACCCCTCATGTTTTGGATATATGCATCTACTTGCAAACACCTAATTCAAAAGAAGAAAAACTTGCAAAAAAGGGGGAATTTGGCGCTATTACACACGAGCTTATTTATACAATTAAACAAAACGAAGCCGCAATTGTCAGTGCACCACTCATAAGAGCCCTCATAGAATTATATAAAAAAATAGAAAATAAACACTTAAATTACAAGATCAAAGTTGACCTTGCAAGCTTGTTTAACCTAGAAATACGTGACATCCTCACGGCAATAAATTACCGTGCATCCTAAATCCTGATTAATTCAGCATTTAGAAACTGGTTCCTGCTTCACAGAGCCAACTTGTTTTTTCTTAAAAGAAAAAATAGAGGTCG
>Ga0180433_10005369_pt1 | contig 17396 bp, 16 predicted proteins | sample SS_ome_8_FD_132980 | JGI IMG/M metagenome (GOLD analysis project Ga0180433, IMG submission 132980) | Hypersaline lake sediment archaeal communities from the Salton Sea, California, USA - SS_1_D_1 metaG | ecosystem: Environmental > Aquatic > Non-marine Saline and Alkaline > Hypersaline >... | reverse complement strand
CTGGAGGATCGGCCAGATGTTCTTCTGGAACTCAATGCCGAACGCGGGTTTGCCTGCATCAGCCATGGGATGCCGAGGCCAGTACTTCTTGATGATCCCCTGGCAATCAGTACTCTTGAACTTGCCGACGGGCATCTGCTCTATTATCGTCTGACCCATCTCCTCCCAGATGTCCTGGTCAGCCTGCCCCGAGCCTAGTGCAGCGGCTTCCACTTCGGCTGTCTCAGACCGCTCAGAGTCCGGGGACTCGCCAGCAAGCACGTAGAGTTGCTCCGAGGGGAAGTACTGCTTGACGGTACTTGATACCGAGTCCGGTCGGTCAGTCACGACCCAAAGGAACGGAACTTGACCTGTCTCCGACTGAGATCGGTTCACCTCCTCCCGGATTGCGACATACAGAGAAATGAAGTCACTGTCGTCACTCACCACGACCACATGCTCGACCCTGCCAAGGAGTAGGTCCGCCATGGCGTTTGTGGCAATGGCGATATCGGCTGAGTTCTTGGACGAGTAGGTGCTGAAGTGCTGGATCCCTCTGACATCGACGGTCAGTCCCTGGAATTGGCTGGTCGCCCAGAGCCGCCACAACTCTACCAGATCGGCACGCACGTACAAGGTCAACCGTGACGGTGCCGGAGCGACAGATGGCCAGTTGTCCAGCAGAGTCTTGATCAACCGTTGTCCATCCGTACGCAGGTTCTCTACGTCGATGTACAGGCCTGAGCCGCGCACGCTGCTCGTGCTCTCACCGTGCTGACTGTCGGCTTCCACATGCATTAGGCAATCCCTCCTGCCGTGGCCAGGACTCCAATCCCGGTGTCATAGACGCCAGTCCATCCTCTCGCGCCGAATATCCCGGGTCAGAGCGGAGATTCCGCCAGGTACTGTGGTTCTTGCACACCCGACGACTCCACTGAGTCTCCGATGAACGGCCGCATCCGCTCACGATGGAATATCGCGTCCTCCGACTGCTCAACGATGTGCTTGAATTCGCCCACGCTCCTACCGAAGGCCTTTTCAAAGAACGGCCTCCTCGGACCTACCACTCCGTGTGTAGCATGCAGTATGCACTGAATGCCCCGCAGCTGCGCCTGTGTCCAGTTGGGCCCGATGTGTTTCCTGTCCTTTGCATCGAGCGGAACGTACTTCATGGGGAAAGAAAAGATGCTTAGCCCCAACTCTTCGTTGAGTTCGATATTCACCTGGAGTCGTCTGTAGAAATCATCAGGCGTATCGTCGAAGTTGAACAGTATGTAGTTCGATAGGTGTCGAATCCCGTACCTGGTGGCTAGGCGTACCTTCTCCTCGTAAAGATTCTCATACCGGATGCTGTCAAAGGCTATTCGCAGAGGTGTGATGGGTAGCTGGCTTAGCAGTTCCATCTTCTCTTCGTCAAGGAATCGTGCGTCAACTCCCTGATTGAAGTCCACGCGGCGCATTGCCTTTCCGAATCTGGCACCTTTCTGGAACCCTTGCCTCTTGATCTCTGAGACTATGCGGGGGAACTCCGGAGAGGCCAGTACATTATTGTCGAGCAGTATCAGGTCCCTCTTGTTCGAGTCCAGCTGCGGCCCCAGGGGGATAAACGATACGAATGAGGGTTCCAGTTCGTGGACTGCGCAGTATGGGCAGCGGTTAGGGCAACCCTTTGTCATGTAAGCGAAGCTCGCGTTATTTGTGTGGTAATCATACACGCCGTTAGTCAGTGAGTAGTCTGGTGGCAACCGGTCAACTTCATCCCAAAGGCCGAAATGGGGGAGTATGCCTGTCTCCTCTGCGACATCAGCCTGCAGAAGAGAGGCCAAGATTCCGCCGACCATTATGTTCTTGTGCCTCCTCTTGCCGCGCTGGTAGAACTTGATCGTGTTGATAGTCATGTTCCACTGGAACGTAAACATGGTCGTTATGTAGATGGCGTCCCAGTCTTGATCTCTCACAACCGCGCTGGTTCCTTTGTAGAATGCAACGTCATCACCACGCAACTGGTGGTACGTCGATATCTTCATAAGTCCGAGAGGAGGGTACTTCGCCCTGTAAGCCGGTTCCACAAGGAGCACCCTCTTGGGTCTACTGATGAGCGGAGTGCCCACTTCGATCGCCCTCAGCGTGGAGGCTATCGGTGCCGTCGTATTGCCGTTGCCTGTCACTTCTCTATGGTTTCCTCTCAAACCTAACTTGGTAGTCAGTGTTGTACCTGTCAATGGTGTAGTGAAGTGCTTCTGGGCTCGACTGGTAGATGTCCTCAAGAAGGCTAGTCGCCTCATCATACTCGAGGTAGAGACCTTGACGGTTTCGTAGGCTCATGATATTGGCACACAGTAGGAGGGGTCGTAGTAGGCAGTAGCCGCCAACGCCGGCGAGTAGTCTGTAGGCCGGCGAGACGAATGGCAGGAACTCGTCCCTGCCTACGCCGCCACCGTGCCTGTCACTATACGCGTCGCTCGCATACTTGAAGAACTTAGAGTCTAGGACGGAAGCCATCACGTTCTCCGGGTACTTCCTCGACATCTCGGCTCCGTAGGCTTCCACCAAGTCCATCATTCTTTGCCCCGCCGGGGTGAGGCACCAAGTCCTGGACGCAGTTCTTCTGGCCAGTCCTACATCCACCAGCCACTCCATGCGTGGAATGGTCGTTTGCTCACGCCTAGAGCCGGACCCCTGTTTCTCGATGTTCTGATCAATCTCACGATGTATTCTCTGCGCAGTAGACTCGAGTTTCTCCAGTTGGTCTCGGTCGGTTCGCGTGTATGCGGCGCCCGCGAATCTGCTGACTATCGTTGCGATGACATCAGGAAGAGTGCATCCTGCATCCAAATAGTCAAAGCTGCCTTCACCATACCCATCCACAAGTGCCTGACAGAACGACAGAAGGAAGTCTCCGTCCGCAGCGAGCAGATTGTAGAGAAAGAAGATCTGTTCTCCACACTCCAAAACGAGGGGATTCGTTGCCGAAGGAGACTGGAGTGCTTCGTGCTGCTCCGCCGACATCAAGCCACGTGATAGTACGAGGCCCATGTCCGCAGGCTCGTAGCTGTCCGTCACCAAGGCAAGACGCTGAGGAAGGAATTCCACATACTCCTTGAAACCAAGTCGCGAAAGCCAGCCAGTTTGCGACGGATGATTGTAGACATACAGCTTCTGAAGGCTAACAGAGAGCCCAGGATTTGTCTGCCCACTCTCGTGGAGACCTTGGAGCCAGGCAGCAAGAGCTGCGTCATAGGTGATATCGTACTTCCGCTCCTCAAGTCTTGTGCGTAGCACATCTGCCATCTGACCTGCAGTTCTTGCCATGTCAGAGAATGCCAGCACTGCCTTGCAGAAACCCAGTCGTTGCATAGACAACCTGGAGCGGCTGATCCAACGGACGGACATCTCTACGCCTCAAAACCTCCATGGGCACTCACTCTGGGTCGGACTTCCATCACGAAGCACCGGGATGTGTTGGTGTCGGAAACCAATGCCTCACCAATGTCAATGTCCCTTATCAGTTCTCTTATCGATAGGTTGGCGTCATCGGCCTTGATCTCTGTGGGGAGGGGAGACTTGAGGTTGTCGAGGATGTAATCTATGTCAGACTGAGAGACCAGCTTATGTACGACGAACGTTTCGACCTGGGAGAGCACGTTCGGGTCCAGGGCCCTTGGCTGCTGAGTAGTGACGATGAAGGACAGCCCGAAATTCCTGCCCTCCTTAACAAAGCGCACAAGACTTGCGGTTGCCGAGGTGCGTCTGCCGGACGGCAAGATGTTCTGCGCTTCATCGACGACAACCCAGGTCTTAGGCACAGACCTGTCCACGAGTTCTTGCTTCTGACCCTTCAGTGATTCGTCCAAGCTCGGGTTTATGAGGAGGTCCTTTGCTGCCTCGGAAGCCTCCGCTCGTTCCTGTAGAAGTCGGCGGACGAGGACTGAGACCAGCACTCCGCGCAAATCCTCAGGTAGACTGTTCAGCAGTACCACCGAGGCACGACTAGGCACGACTAGTTGGCGGAGCGGTGTTCCAGATCCGGAGAACATAGGATGCCGCTCGTAGGCCCGAAGCTGTTGCAGAATGGCTCTCCTTGTGTCGGGTCTATAGACTGAGAGTTCATTATCTTCATCTCGCTGTATGCATTCGACCAGATCGGAAATGGCGTAGTCCCTGTTAGGAGGATAGTTGTTGCCTTCTGAGTCGGTCCACCCTAACTCCGCCACCTTCTGGAACACCTCGGAGAAATACTGCCCCTTGATGTCCCGTACAACGTCGAGGGCGAGGATCGAACTCCAGTCATCCAGTGAGAGGTCCGGTACATGGATGTACAGGTCTCGGAAATCCGGGGACGATAGCCGGTACCTGTAGCCTGCTGGAACCCACACGTCAACATCCAGAGGGACTGCCGGAAGAGCCCACGACCTGAGGACTGCGGCCTGATTCATCATCTCTCTCGATTGATGCTCTGCCTCAAGCACGGGTACGCTCATCCACTGGAAGATATTCAAGGTATCGAACACCAATGTGCCTCTTGTCTTGCCCGTGGCCGAGATGGCCGATTCGGCATCAGATGTACAGAGCCCCTCGACAACCGAACCCAGCGTGTAGGACTTGCCTTGCCCCCGCTTTCCCACAATCGCCATAACCTTCTCTCTGGTTACATCGAACTTCACACCGTAGCGGCGCCCATATTCGGCTAGCCTTCCAAAGTATAGCCACTCCTTGGGTTCCCCAGACTCTGATCCGCAGAGACACCAGTCTCCCTGGGGTCTCATCTCAGGGTACAGACCATACCTCTTCATCGTCGGTCTTTCTCCTAAAGGCGCTGTGTGACGGCGTCAAGGAGGGACACGTCCACCAGCACGTATTGACCGGTTGCCTTCCCGCGGTGGTAAGCAGCAGCGGCGGCTCGTGCCAGTTCATTGATGATCATGCGGGCATTCCTTGTCTGCTCGTTCTGATATAGCACCTCGACTGCGCGTGCAATGGCATCCTCGGTGAAGGGTAAGTCCTGCCATGTGACTTTCCCGGTCAGGCCAGCCTCCTCAATCCGCTGCTTGGCCCTCTCTTCATCCTTCATCCCTGCCAGCAAGCTGTCTATGAAGCTCCTCACGTCATCCTTGGTGTTTATGACGCGAATGAGATTGATGAATGCTTCGTCAATGTTCTGCTGGGTAACACCTAGCCGCGAAAGTATGTCAGGTGGCTGAGCTAGGACCTTTGGGACCTGCTGCACGCCGGCACCGAAGTACGCAATCACCATTCCAACGTCCTGATTGTAGTCAGAGGCCAGTTGTAGAAAGGCGTGGTGTATCTCAACATCTCTCTTGGAGACGTCGGCGAGCGCCTGCGCCTCGTCCATTAGGAATACGATGCCCTTGTCGCAGGTTCTGCGAACCAGGTTGCCCACGTTCATGATTACGTTGATCATGTCTTCAGCGTTATCGAGACTCTTGGTGGCAGCCAGATCTTGAGCGGCACTGCCCTTCTCCAGTTTTGAGCCTCTGAGCCACTGCCATGCTGGTAGTGTTGACTTAGTCTCTCTCAGGAAGTAGCCGGATAGGACGTTGGCAAGGGACTTCTTGAGGTTCTCGTCACCGAACCGAAATACCTTGCCCATCTCCTCGGACAGGTCAGAGGTCCTGTCGCCCGGCAGGCGATCGAAGTCCTGAACAACCTGCCTGAGAAAAGCCTCACCCATCGCATCAAGGATCTTGCCGTGGATATATCGCCATCCCCCGAGATCGGGGATGCGTTCGTCGTACGGTGCGAGCCCGAGAACGAAACAGATGGCAGGGTAGTTCTCCGACTCCGTCTCAAACAGGTGTTTGATATGGTACAAGGTGTGCGTCTTACCGTCACCGAACCTACCAATCAGACCACACTTCGGTATCCCCCTTATGTCGAAGTCACTTCTGATCCGAGACAGCAACTCTTCGCTCACCTGCCTATTCCCGAAATACCATTCGGCGTCAGACTCAGGGTCTACTCTGAATCGCGGACGGTTCAGGCAACAGTAGTCTCTCAGTTCCATGGTCGTGACATCCATACTCGCCTCCTGTCGTGTAGTATCACTGAATGGTGTCAGCTGATGTGTCGGTCAGGCACCAGCTTTCGTAGTACAGTCCCTGCCCTATTTGGAATGTCTTCCTTGCCTAACGTCTCTAGTTCCTCAATGACGCGGCGTCCGGCTCCCTTACCTTCTACCATGAGCCCGATCTCAAGGGCCCTGGTGGCCCTCCCAGAGAGATTCGCTGAACCCAGGAGAGCGAAGCCAAATGGTTGACACCTGCACACGTACACCTTGGCGTGGAGCTCATTGTTGTAGTAGAGGGTCACAAAAGGACTACCCTCGAACAGAACGACAGAACTCCTGTTCAGTGGTTCCTTGTCCGGGCTTCGCATGATGACCGTTGTCGGTACTCCACACTTCTGGATTGTCCATAGAATGTCCCTCAGTGACAGAGCTTCATCGTCAAGGCTCTGAATCCATGGCGACACAATGACCAGACTTGTTGCGTCCGTCGCTTGCACAAATCGCTGGAAGAAAAGACTGTGTCCCCCTTCGTACACGACGCTAACGTATCTCTCCTCCCACCTCAAGCTAACTCAACCTCCGCATAATCTGATGCAGAGTGAGTTCCTCATTCTCCTCACAGGCATCCAGAGCGGCCACCAGCGTCCGGACGAATGCTCTGGGAGTCCTGACCGAGGTAGACGTGAACTCCAGCACGAAGCGTCTCAAACAGGCAGAATTGAGATCGTCCCTGCACCAGTCGTACGCACGGAAGTGCAGGTCCCGTATCTCCTCCGATAGTTCAATGAGATCCCTCGATCTCAGCTGCTCCAGCTGAGTGACTTCGCCAAGGGCACCATCGTATCCAGCCGGTACGCCGTTTAGGAATCCGGGCGTTGTCGCGTAAACAAAGTATGAGTACGGTGTAGTCGCAGCGGCTCGAGCCAGGCTGAGCAGGTTCGCATATGCCGTCTCTCGCACTGCATCGTCTGGCAGGTCGGATATGGCGTCCGTCTCGTCCAAGAGTATGCACATGCCTTTCAAGCCCATGAACCGGAGCATCAGGGTGAAGTTACCCAGCATTTTCAAAGCGTTCTCTCCGGTGATGCTACTGCTGAGCCGAAGACGGCTGTTGTCAGAGGCTGTGGTATGACTCTGAAACCACCGAAGTGCAATGTCTGCCTTCTGCGGATGTCTGAAATGTACTCCTTCGTAGTACTGGGTGAGAGCTGTCTTGAAATCTCTGTCTAGACTGCCCATCGCCCATGGTCGTAACGTTCCCTTGACTGCACTCTCTCGTACTTCAACGGCCCAGTTCTCCAAGATGTATTCGAGAGCTGGTCGATCTACACACTCGGCAACCCTAATGGACCGAACTATGTGACGGTAGACTGCTCCAAGGTCGTACATGGGGCATTCGCGAGAGGATAGCACTACGAAGCTTGTCGCACATCCCTCTCCGTGGGCAAACTCCTGTAGCAGTCTCAGCGTCAACGTCTTACCCATGCCGAATTCCCCGTTGATGACTCGCAGCCTTGATGACTGCCCTGTCACGTGCACGAGGTCAGTCCTCATGCTGCTCAAGAGATCCTCTCGGCCAACGGCCAAAGTCAGGGCCCCCTCGGTGGGGGCCGTTCCCTGGCGGCAGGACTCAATCAAAGCCAGCGCGGTCTTTCTGTCTACTTCATCAGCCGATGGCAGCCTGGGCCGTGTTCGTGCCCTGTCGAGCGCTTGCTTCAGTCTCGGGTCGTCTCCGACTCTTCGCATCTCCGTCAAGACCGATCTAGTCTTCGCCTTCAAATTCCATTCGCTCTATTAATGCCTCAGCTGTCGACGGTCCGTCGCCTTCCTCTAGGATATCTAGGACACTCACCAAGCCTTTGATGAAGGATCTAATCATCCTGGGGTCACCACGCTGGAGGAAGGTAGAAACGTACTTGTCCAGGAGCGTGCCGTCGCAAGAATTCCTGGCGTTCCATCCGTATGCTATGGCATGAGTGTCGACAATCCGAGGCGCTAGAGTATCCAAGTCGGTTCGGTCAAAGGGCGGAAGAACCATCAGTGTAGACCGAGAACTGGTGTGCTCAAGTCCACCCCCTACCATATCCTTGATTCGGGTCCATAAAGCCGGATAGGATTGCGCTCCTGTGATGGGATCGGTCAAGAACTTGGGCGTTGTGGCGAATAGGATGTAGAGACCTCGGTGCTCCTCGGCGTTATCAAGCAGCTTCCTTATGTTCTGGTTCGCCTCATCCCGCTTCTGAGACTGAGCCAGCGATGTGATGGCCTCAGCTTCATCTAGGAGAAGCACAAGACCCTGGTACCCACTGGCCTTGACGAAACGCAAGAATGAACCTAGTATCTCGCTGACGTTAGCGATGGTGATATTGGCTCGTATCCCGATCCCCTTCAACTCGGTAAGGACTCGGTACCCCTGAAGCCACGCTACTATCCCTTGGATCCGCATGCGGTGGTCAGCTGAATCAGTGTTGGCGTACTGAAGGCATGCTCGTAGTGCTGCTCGGAAGTCCAAGGATGGGGCGATCTGACGCAGGTTGGTCTCGATCTCTTCGGAGGAGTAGTAGGGAAACCGCCTAGCCCAGTCCTCAAGCATACGCTCGATGCTACTACCATTCGGCAGACTTGTGCTTCGCATGATCTTGGGAAAGATCACTTCGAATCTATCGAATGGCGCCTCTCTGGAGTTGAGCTCAACATAAGACACCAGCATGTCTGCGGAGAGAGCTCGTGCTCGCGCAAGCGTGAAGAAGTGAGTCTTGCCGCCCCCATAGGGTGCCGACAGGAATCGTACCTTCGACCCTCCCTGAGCTATGAAGGACAGATCCCTCGATACTGAGGTAAGCCAACGCTCACGCCCTACGGAGTAGAGTTCCAGATGTCCTATTGGGACGGTGCCCTGCCTGAATGACTCGACTGCCTTTTCAGCATCAACAGATGTTAACTCACGTATGCCGCCCATTCCCTTTCGCCTCATCTCCCACAGGCTGCTGGGGGTCTGGCCGTTCAGGGCAACTGACGCCGGGCACGCATCGAGCAAGAACACCCCATTCCCTAGCGCCCCTCCTCGAATTCACCCAACCACCGGATCACCCTGAAGGAAGGACTGGCATCCCTATAGAAGCGGTCGTCGGCTGTCCATAGCTCACAATCCAGCGTTTCGGCCAAGGCGAGATATTGCGTGTCATAGATGGAATCCTGACTGAGACGGGAGGACAACTCCATGGCTCTCCGATGCACCCCGGTGGGTTCGCGTAGCTCAATCCCCATCCGCAGGAAGGCGTCCAGCAACTCAGTGGCAGCCAAGAACGGTATCTCCCCCAACACCACTCGCCTATACAATGCGTTCGATACTTCCACCGGCATCAGGTATGGAGCCATGGGCTGAATGCTGGACCGCACCCACGACCTAGCGAGAGTCAACGCCCTATTGGTACGGATCTCATTGACCACCCACTTGACTGCGTCGCTGGCATCGATCACAACCGAGCCGTTCACTGCGCCCTTGTCCTCGCTTCCCTGGCTTCGCGGATTATCTCCTCAGAGTCACCAGGGACCTGTCGTCCCTGGAAAACCTCGTTCTGCAGGGCAACCAGGCGATTCAAAGCCTCATCACCAAAAGGCAGCGACTTTGCCCCCTCTCCTTCATCCCTGGCCAACTCCCTGTCAATGGCACTGAGGCAGTACTCTTGCATACTGACACCCTTCAACGCAGCCATGAGGCGTTTCTGAAACAGGGTATCCATATCAAGCGTAAACCGTGTCTTCCCTTCACTCATGCCACTCCTCGCTACCCCGAATCATGCCCAGTATAGCAGTGCTCACTGCATTCATCAAGATAACTGGTCTGCCTGAGACAGTCGCCCATAGCGCGCATCGGCGAGCCTGCAAAGCTTGACAAGTAAAACCAGCGGTGCTATGGTCTTGACGTAGGAACAGGTCGCTGGCTAGACACAGAGGCGGCTGCACTTGGAGGTGCAGCCGCCTTTTCTTTTGCCAGGAGGCGTCATGACCGACCCGAAAAAGCTGCCGGTACTCTCCCTCAAAGGCAGGACAGGTAAGACCACCGTCTGTCTCGGCCTGGCCGAGGCTCTGCGGGACTCCTGCAAGAGGGTCGGGCTCCTGGACATCGACATCCATGCGTCGGCCCTACCGCGGGCCATCGACATTCAGAAAGAGCCTATCTCTGCCGAGCACTTATGCAAGGGAGCTAAGACCAGGGCAATCACCAGCTTCTCCATGATGAGTCTCGGCCCGACCAGGATGGCCAATTACCATTCGGAATTCCAGGCGACAACCTACCGCGCTCTAGACCCCAGCAACTGGAGCCACAAATGGTCGGCGAAGATGACCGAGTAGACCAACAGTCTGCAACGAGAGAATCTGTACCGGTCACAAAGAGGGCTAGAACCCACTACCAGCCCTCTACGTCTTCTAATCTGGTACTTGGGCGCCTTGCCAAGCCCCAACTTGAGCCTGGCGTGCCTGTGTGCTCAGTGCAGACCAACCAATCTCACAGCCCAACTCTCGTGCAAACTGTTTACAGTATACCAAGGAGTTCAAACCCATGGGCGCCACCACCAATATCACCACCGTCCACTACGGCACCACCTGGGACGACACTACTCTCCTCGAAGAGGTCAAGCAGGCCAACCTGGAGCTTGAGAAACGCGACGGCGTGAGGCGGCACTTCCGGTACGACTGGCAGGAAGTGGCACGGCATAACCCGGACTACCGGGCTTACGTGGAGGCGGAGAGGGAGCGCCTGGGAGCGGACCACCCCCTTTTTCTGACCCAGTACTGCCTCCAGCCTATCCGCGGCGGCGGTGGTTTCCTTTCGCCCCAGCAGCGGGCGCAGTTGAGCGGCGAACATGCCCGCAAGCGTGCTCCTGCCCGTGGAGGGGTCTATGTCGCCGGGATAGACCTGGCCGGGGAGGCGGAAGAGGGCGAGGATGCCGTTTTGCATGCCGCCCGGCCGGGGCGGGACTCCACCGTGATCACCATCGGCGAGCTGAGCAACCCGGGCGACGGCCCCGGCAGAAACCCGCGCGTGAATATAGTCGAGCACTACTGGTGGACCGGGCGCAAGCATACCGACCTGTACCCGCAGCTGGTGGATCTGCTCAAGAACGTATGGCGGTGCCGGCGGATAGTGGTGGACGCCACCGGCATCGGGCAGCCGGTGAGCTCGTTCCTCAGGCAGGCACTCGGCCCGCGGGTGGTGCCGTTCACCTTCACGGCGCCGTCCAAGTCCCGCCTGGGGTTCGACATGCTGGCGGCGATCAACTCCGGCCGCCTCAAGATGTACGCCGCTGACGGCTCGCCGGAGCAGCAGGAGTTCTGGCAGGAGATGGAGTTGGCCAGGAGCCACTACCGGCCCAGCCAGACGCTCAGCTTCTACGTGGACCCGTCTCGGGGCCACGACGACTTTCTCATGAGCCTGGCGCTGCTGGTGGAGGCGGCCAACACCTACGCGCCGAGGGGCGCGAGGGGGAAGAGCATTTGACACCCCCCTGGCTGCCGCTATAAGATTGGCTGTCCCGTGGGCGCGAGCGCAGGAGCATTACGTCATGCCAGCAGCCAGTAAGAGGGTGGCCGTTGTTGGCTTCGGTAACATCGGCACCGGCGTGGTGGAAGCCCTCATCACGAGGAGAGTGCCCGGCCTGGAGCTGGGCCGGGTGGTGGATATAGACCTGGCAAGGCCCCGCCCGGTCGAGGTACCGCCCTCGCTCCTGTCCCGGGACTGGCAGGAGGCGATCAGCGACCCCGCGGTTGACATCGTGGTGGAGCTCATCGGCGGGGTGGAACCGGCGGTCACAATCGTCTCGCAGGCGCTTCGCAGTGGCAAGGACGTGGTCACCGCCAACAAGATGCTCCTTGCCCACCGCGGCGAAGAGGTATTCGGGCTGGCTACGCGGCTGGACCGGCGGGTGGGGTTCCGGGCCAGCTTCGTGGGCTGTCATGCCCTCATCCACGAGTTCCAGCAGGCAGGTATCGCCGCCAAGGAGTACCGGCGCATCCACGCCATCCTCAACGGGACCTCCAACTATATCCTGTCCACCATGTCCCGCCAGGGCAAGGGGTTTGACCAGGCGCTGGTGGAGGCCCAGGAGAGAGGCCTGGCCGAAGCCGACCCTTCGGACGACGTTGACGGCGTCGACACCGAGAACAAGGTGCGTATCCTTCTCGGCCTGATAACCAACTCCTACCGGGCGGTGGGCGCCTTTCCGGTGGAGGGCATACGTAACGTTACCGCCCAGGACATCCAGTATGCGGCCGAGCTGGGATACGCCATCAAGCTGGTGGGGGTTATCGAGCAGCATGACGGCCGTTTCAACGTCGCCGTACATCCCGCTCTCGTTTCCCAGTCATCCCTTCTTGGTTCCCTGGAAGGGGCCTACAACGGCACCGAGCTAGAGGACGAGTACGGCGTGGTTTCCGGCTTCGTTGCCCCCGGCGCCGGGGTCTACCCGACCACCGACGCCGTAGTCAAGGACCTGCTGGACATTGCCCGCGGCGTGGCGGTTCCCATGCCCACCTCAGCCGATGAGCTGGTGCTTGCGGCCACCGAGGGTGCCCAGAGGCGGTACTATCTCAGGTTCAGCGTGCTCGACCAGGCGGGCGTCCTGGCCCAGATCTGCAATATCTTCTGGCAGCATGACATCAGCATCGCAGCCGTCATTCAGAAGGAGGCCGTCTCCAGCGGCTTCGTGCCCCTGGTGATGACCACTCACGTGGCCCGTGAAGGAAGTATCCTGGAGGCGGTCAGGAAGGTGGACCGGCTGGACGTTGTCCGCGCCGAGACCAGGCTCATCCGCATCCTTGACGCGGCCACCTAGTCCCAGTAGCTCATCCGACTTCGCCGCCACAGCCGGTAGGCAAGCAGTCCGATCACTACCACGGCGATTCCTATAAGTGCGTATACGGTCCAGGAGGGCATGCTGAAAGAGGGTACTACCCGGAACCGTCCCGCGCCTGACCACCCGCTCTGGTTGCCAGCGGCGTCCACCGCCCTCACCCGCCAGTAGTACTCGGTCTCTTCCCGGGAGGTACGCAGTCGCTGGTTGCCGCCAGGCGTATGCTCGGTATCGGTTAGCCCGGCCTTCTCCAGGACGATGTCCGTGAACTCGGCGTCGTTGGCCACCTGCAGGACATAGCTGACTGGCTGGCTGGGGTCATCTGCTTCATCCCAGTCAAACTTCACCGGCGAGTGTACCTCGGCGCCCATTCGGGGTGACCGCGGGACCGGTATCGGCGGCGGTGTGGACTCCACCGTGAAGGTCATCTCTGCGGTCTCGGTGCCGTCGCTGAAAGTGACTGCGTGTTCCCCGCCGCTGCTCTCAGGTACCGTGAATACGGCAGTGAATGAGCCGTCTTCAGCAACCTTTGCCTGGGCCACTTCCGTGTCGTCATATCGGACAGACAGGGTTCTACCGGGAGTGAAGCCTCCCCCCGCAATGGTCACCTCGGTACCGACATGTCCTTCAGTCACGCTGAGGTTGACGCCGGCGACAACATCGAACTGGCTCAGCACCCGGTGGCCGCTCTCGTCCTCGATCCTCACGGGATAGGAGCCGTTACCGAAAGCAGGTACCTTGAACATACCCTGGAAGCTGCCATCGACACCGCTGTTGACATAGGCCACCGGGGTGCTCTTGATGTAGACTGCCACCTCTTCACCGTCGGCAAACCCGCTGCCGCTGATACCTATAACATCGCCGGCTGCTCCTTGAGTTGGGATGATGGCCGCCTGGGGCAGGACCTCAAACATCGTTGCCGCCCGCTGGCCCACCGCGTTCTCGGCGGTGATCTGGTGGTCACCGGCGGGGCTGGCAGGCACGACAAAAGCATAGCTGCATTCACCGGTGGGCCCGGCCACGGCAGTGCCTACCTTGGTGCTGACGGCATTGTGGCTGTAGTAGAACACCACCACCTTGTCCACGTAGAACCCCCGGGCCATGATGGTGACGGTTGTGCCAACGACCCCGCCGTTCGAGTCGGGCCATACCTCCGGAGCTTCCACCATGAAGGTAGCATCCGCGAGCAGGGAGCCACGCGGGTCCCGGACGGAGACCGGGGTCATGCCCGGCGGAGTACCGTCGGGCACGTTGAACTGGGTCTCGAACCGTCCTGTAGCCGGAACGGTCACCGGGCTGGCAAGAATCTCCCTCGAACCGAAGAAGATGGACAAACTGTCGCCGGCATAGGAATCAAAGTTGCTGCCGGTGACGGTAACCCTGGTCCCAACTGCCCCTGAATCCGGTGAGAGATGGAGCGCCGGTGCCGCCCAAGCCGGCTGCGCCGGTACCACCGCCGCCAGAATCGATAGCACAGCCGCGAGAGCAAGAACAGAGACCAGCCGCCCACGCTTCATCCTGTTGTAGCCTGCTCCATGAAATTACCTAGCCAATGGTAAGCTTACGGGCAGTGTCCTGTCAATCCGTGATGCCTGGCGGGCATGAAAGGCCGGAGCATCCTATCACCGCACCGCCGCGCACGGCTGACAGACCGCGCATGGCCTACTGCACAGGCGACTCATCCTCGGCGGCCAGTAGCTTGTCCCGCACCTCCGGCGGCGACATCCGCCCGCCGGAGACGACCATCTTGAGCGCGGCGTCGACCGATATGTCCGTACGTATGATCTCCTCCTCGCGCACTATCTGCAGGTAGCCCGAGGTCGGGTTCGGGGCGGTGGGGATGAACACGTTCAGGAGCTTGCGTCCTTTCTCATCCGAGACCTCGTTAGTGATAAAACCGATTGTCCTCGTGCCCTTCCTGGGGAACTCGGTCAGGACCACCTGCATGAAGCCGGTGGCACCCGGCAAGGAGAAGCTCTCCAGGATCTGCCGGGCTCCATTGTAGAGATACCGGGCCACCGGTACCCGCCCCAGCGCCGCTTCACCGTAGCCGATGAGCCTTCTGCCGAAGACATTGCTGGCAATGATCCCGGTAAGGTAGATGAGCACCAGGGTTATCCCAAAACCGAGGCCGGGAATGGTATAGCCGGTTATGCGCACGATAATCGGCTGAAGCCACCCATCCACGCTGTTGAAGAGCCAGACGAATACCCAGATGGTGAGACCAAGGGGGAGAACGACCAGGATGCCTGCCAGGAAACGTCCCCTCACCTCTCTGCCCACGCTCCTCAGGGCCGCCGTCATGATCCGTCTCATCGCCCGTCCTCCTTGTCTTATCGGGAGCCCCGGCCGGGAGACCGGGGTTCTCATGCCGGTTTTGCCGCCGGTCGGTCGAAGGGGTGTCCTTCGGCTTCGAAGTCCGGCCGGTAGCTATCCGCCGCACCCATGTCCTGGACCCAGCCGTTTTCCAGACCCAGACTGCCGGCTATCTCTAACACCTCGGAGTACTCCGAGGCAGCTATCGTCCTGGCTAGCAAAGGTATCCGGGTGGCACGGTGTGTCGGGTAATACTGTGACATGATACTGACGGTGACCCGTGGGGAGACCTCGGTGGCCAGCCAGATCAGGGATTCTGCGCTTCCCGCCACCCCGTTGGGGAGCACCAGGTGGCGCACAATCAGCCCCCGGCGAGCGATGCCCTCTTCGTCAGTAACCAGCTCTCCCACCTGCCGGTACATCTCGGTAATGGCGGCGCGGGCACGGGCCACGTAGCCTCTGGCACGGGAGTATTTCCACGCCCACCTGTCCGAGGCGTAGCGCAGGTCAGGCAGGTAGATGCTGACTATCCCCTCCAGCACACGCAAGGTGGTAACCGAGTCATAGCCGCTGCTGTTGTAAACTACCGGCAGCCGCAGTCCCATCGGTACCGCCTCAAGCAACACCCGGACAAGCTGGGGAACGAAGTGGGACGGGGAGACGAAGTTGATGTTGTGGCACCCCAGTTCGTCCTGAAGATAGAGAAGCCTCTCCGCCAGGGTGCGGAAGTCCATCTCGACCGAGTGCTGTCCCTTCCTGTCCTGGCTGATGAGGTGGTTCTGGCAGTAGACACAGCGCAGGTTGCAGTTGCCGAAGAAGACCGCCCCTGACCCACGCGTACCCGATATCGCCGGTTCTTCGCCGGTATGCGCACATACAGCTGCCACCCGTGGCAAGAACCCCGATCGACAGCTTCCCTGCCTGCCTTGAAGGCGGTTCGAGCCGCATTCCCGGGGGCAGATATCGCAGGATGCCAGGCGAGCCTCAAGGGCAATTGCACGCCGCTCCAGCTCCCCCGAACGGTAGAGGTCAAGATAGGGAGGAGCACCCGTTTCTTGCTGCATTCCGCCTCTTCCCTGGTGAAGGCAGACCGGTGCGCGTCTACCGAAGAGAGGGGTACTACGGTCCTAGAGCTTGCTCAGCGCCCGGTCGATCCTGGACAGGCACAGCTCCCGTCCCAGTACAGACATGGTTTCGAACAGCGGCGGCGCCGCCTTCTGCCCGGTGACCGCTGTCCTCAGTGCCCCGAACAGCTGTCCCGTCTTCAGTCCCAGCTCCTCCGCCAGGGGTCTGAGCAGGTCCTCCAGCGGACCTGGATCAAAAGAAGCAAGTGCCGCAAGACGCTGCCGTGAGACCTCCAGGGCCCGGCGGGTGGAAGACGCGTCCATGTCCTTCGGGATGAGCAGGTCAGTACCGTATTCCAGGTGGTCGACGAAGAAGAATCGCGTCAACGCGGGCACCTCGGCGAGGGTGCGTACCCGTTCCTGCACCAGGGGTGCGATCTGGCGAACGTAGTCCGCCGACGGCGGGCGCTCCGCGTCAGCGGGCAGGTCCCTCTTCAGGAATGCAAGGCACCGCTCCAGAAAGTCCTCCGGATCAAGCTTCCGGATGTACACGCCGTTCATCCAGTCCAGTTTCTGCCGGCTGAACACGGCAGCGGTCTTGCTGACCCGCTCCAGGCTGAAACCCTCTATCAGCTCCTGGCGGGACATCAGCTCCGTCCGGTCATCCAGGGACCACCCCAGTAGCGCGAGGAAGTTCATCATCGCCTCGGGCAGGTATCCCTGGTCACGGAACTCACCCACGGAGACGGCCCCGTGCCTCTTACTGAGTTTGGAGCGGTCCGGCCCCAGGAGCATGGGCAGGTGCGCGAACTCGGGCGGCTGGTAGCCCATGGCATCATAGAGGAGCACGTGACGGGGAGTGCTGGAGAGCCACTCCTCGGCACGGAGCACGTGGCTCACCTTCATCGCGTGGTCGTCAACTATGTTGGCCAGGTGGTAGGTGGGATAACCGTCCGACTTCAGCAGGACGAGGTCATCCAGAGTGTTATTCTCGAACGCCACCTCGCCTCAGATGAGATCGTGGAAGCGGGTCCTCCCGGTAAGGGGGGTCTTGAAGCGCACCACCGGGGCCATCCCCTCTCTCTCCTTCTTCTGTCGCTCCTCCTCGCTGAGCTCGCGGCAGTGGCGGTCATAGCCAGGCGGCTGCTTGCGCCG
>Ga0180433_10005367_pt1 | contig 17399 bp, 19 predicted proteins | sample SS_ome_8_FD_132980 | JGI IMG/M metagenome (GOLD analysis project Ga0180433, IMG submission 132980) | Hypersaline lake sediment archaeal communities from the Salton Sea, California, USA - SS_1_D_1 metaG | ecosystem: Environmental > Aquatic > Non-marine Saline and Alkaline > Hypersaline >... | reverse complement strand
CCTATGAAAACTCGACCGACAGAATTCCAAATCGAAAATTGAGGGCTTTAATATGTCTAAAAAACATCCTGTAATTGCGATTACCGGTTCATCCGGCGCTGGTACCACCACGGTTAAACGCGCTTTTGAGCATATTTTTTATCGTGATGGCATCAAGGCAGCCGTTGTTGAGGGAGACAGCTACCACCGTTATGACCGTGCAGAAATGCGTGTCAAAATGTCTGAAGAGCACCTCAGCCATTTCGGCCCACAGGCCAACCGTTTCGACAAGCTTTCGGAACTGTTTGAAACTTACGGCAAGACCGGTGGTGGTGAAAAACGTTACTACCTGCACAGTGAAGAAGAAGCCGATGAGCATAATGCACGTCTTGGCACTGATAAAAAACCGGGCGAATTTACCCCCTGGGAGCCGCTGGAAGAAGGTACTGATGTACTGTTCTACGAAGGTCTGCACGGCCTGGTAAAAACCGATGAACACAATGTCGCAGAACACGTTGACCTGGGCATTGGTGTAGTACCGAACGTCAACCTGGAATGGATCCAGAAAATTCATCGTGATAACGCTGAACGTGGTTACTCTGCCGAAGCTACCGTTGACACTATCCTGCGTCGTATGCCGGACTACATCAACTACATCACACCACAGTTTTCTCAAACAGATATCAACTTCCAGCGTGTAGCGACCGTTGATACATCCAACCCGTTTATTGCTCGTGATATTCCGACCCCGGATGAAAGTTTTATTGTTATCCGTTTCAAGGATCCAGCAAAACACAACATCGATTTCCCATACCTGCTGAGTATGCTGGATGGCTCTTTCATGTCTCGTCGCAACACCATTGTTGTTCCGGGCGGAAAAATGGGCTTTGCCATGGAAATCATTCTGTCTCCAATCATCGAACAGATGATGGATGACAAATAACAACAGATTTTCTGTTTAACTGAAAAGGGGCCTATAGGCCCCTTTTTAGTTTTTACCAAATCAAAAGTCGTCACGAGCGAAGCAAGTTCTAGGCAAAAAACTGATGAAAAAACGGAGTTTACTGTTTTGTAAATGAGTATTTTTCAGAAGTTTTTTAACAACGAAATTGCAAGCGCAGTAGACTTTTCAGAACTCATCGAAGCCGGCTTTGCGATACCACTTCCTGCCCTCTTCTTCGTCCTTGGGTATGCCGCGCCCCTCAAAATAAATCATCCCCAGCGTCGTCATGGACCCGATCAGCTCATGCTCTTCAGCCGCTTTTTTAAACCATTCAATGGCCTTGTTGGTGTCCTGCTCAACACATTCGCCTTCCAGGTACATAAATCCCAGACCATGGATAGCAAGTCCCAGGCCTGATTCGGCCGCTGCCTTCATGTACTTGTAGGCCATCAATGGGTTTTCCACCATACCAAGACCATTCTGGGCCATGATCGCCATACGGTACTGGGCTTCAGCATTTCCCTCTTCAGCCAGTGGGGCCAGAAACATTTTTGCCTGGGTGAAACTCTTGGTCTCAAAAGCGGCAATGCCACTGCTGAGATTCATTGCATATTCGTCTTGCTGTTCAGTCATGATTTTTACTTCCGGTACAAAATTTATTCGGTATCTTACACCAGCATGACATTAATGCTCTCCCTGAAAAAATGAGGAATAAAAATCAGGGTAATTCCTGATTGAAAATTGAACTCACAATTTCTACCCTGTGAGCTCACCAACTGGAGCGATTGCATGCTGTACTCTTCACGTCTGTTCGCGGTTATTTGTTTGCTGATTTTTTCCAGCCTGTCGCCTGTTTCAATGGCCAATATTGCCAAAGACACAACAAATCAGCGCAACCTGTTCGTGCAAGCAGAAAAAGCCCTGCAGCGTGGCCAGATTAAAACCTTCAACAAGCTAAAAAAGAAACTGAAAAATTATCCGCTTTATCCCTACCTGGTATACAAGGAACTACGCAATAACCTGCATCGTCAGAACGACAAAACCATTCGCCATTTTCTGCAAACGCATGAAGACACACCACTGGCAAATCGACTGCAATCAGCCTGGCTGAAAAGACTGGGTAAAACAGGTGACTGGAAACAGTTTTTAGCATTTTACGAAGAAAACATGGGTGAAACTATCAGCTGTTATTACCTGAATGCGCTGCTGGAAACAAAGCAGAAAGACAAGGCGCTACCACTTATCACCAGCACCTGGCTGCATGGCAAATCACGCCCCAAAGAATGTGACGAACCCTTTCGGCAATGGAAACAGGCCGGCTATCAGACAACCGAGCGAGTGTGGCAACGCATTGCCCTGGCATTGGAAAACAATGAAATCAGCCTGGCACGCTACCTGGCACGCTCGCTGGATAAAAATAATCGCAAACATTTTGATCAATGGCTGGAGATCAGAAAAAATCCTCAAGCATTGACGATTGAATCCTTTTCAGACAAACACCCATACCGTGAACTTGCATTTGTTCAGGGCATTGAAAAACTCGCCAGAGAAGATCTCCCCACAACCATTGAAATCTGGGATCAGTTACGTCGTGGTATTGTGCAAAACCCAGAGCTAATCGCCAGGGTGGAAACCAAAATTTCCCTGAAATTTCTTAGCAGTGACAACTCGGAAGAGTACGAATACCTGGTGTTTGCCGAACCCTGCCATGATGATACAAAACTTCAGGAGATCCGTATCCGGGCGGCGCTGCTCAATCAGCAATGGTCCGACGTGCTGGCCTGGATTGCGCGCATGCCAGAAGAGCATCGCAATAACGACCGCTGGTCCTACTGGCAGGCCCGGGCTTTGCAAATGACTGGCGAGACTGAGCAGGCCAGCAAACTGTTTGAACGGGTTTCGAAAGAACGCAGTTTTTATGGATTTTTAGCCGCTGACACCAGTGGTGCAGATTACTCCCTTAACCATGCTGCCATAGAAACTGACCGAGAGGTTCTTGCTAGCGTTCGCGAAGAACCCGCTATTCAACGCGCCCGAGAACTTCTGGCACTGGAACGCTACCTGGATGCCCGTCGTGAGTGGTATTTCATCACTCTGACTTTCGATCAGGACGAATTGATAGCAGCGGCACAGATAGCGCATGAATGGCAGTGGCACGACCGGGCAATCTTGTCTCTGGCAAAGGCCAAGGCCTGGAATGATCTGGGCATCCGTTTTCCGCTCCAACACAAACAACAGGTTTTAAAAGCCACTTCAGATAAGGAGATTGACCCGGCATGGGTTTATGCCATGATGCGCCAGGAAAGCGCCTTTATGCGTGAAGCTCATTCCTCAGCAGGCGCAATGGGATTGATGCAGTTAATGCCACGCACGGCCAGGTCAGTTGCACGCAAACTCAAGATGCGCAATCCAAGCAGACAGGATCTTTTCAACCCGGAAAAAAACATCCGCCTGGGAACAACTTATCTGCAACAGGTGTATCAACAACTGGATAAAAATCCGGTTTTGGCCATCGCTGCCTATAATGCCGGCCCGCATCGGGTAAAGCGCTGGCTGCCTGAAAACAATATGCCTGCTGACATCTGGATTGAACTGGTACCGTTCAAGGAAACCAGAAATTACGTGAAAAGTGTACTGGCCTACAAGGTGATTTACGCCAGCAAGCTGGGAATTGACAATTTCAAAATGAAGCAGCGTATGCCAGAGGTTATCAAGGAAGAACAATTCAAGAAGCTTGCTTCTAAATAACTCTCTGCTACCCAGCCATCATCGCTTCAACAAGCTGATCCTCAACCTCAATACGGGTTGCGATCTCTTCTCCCAGCTTGGCAAGATCATCGTTTAAATGATCTAAAGGTTCGGTGTGCGTCAAAGCGTCATACTTGTCATTAAAGGCAACTGCGAAGTCGGTAGCTTCTGCAATTTTTGGATAAATCCTGCTGGCTACTTCTACCACCTGCTGGCGACGTTCCTGTCCCGACAGTATACGACTGTATATTTCGAAATGCCCGAAAGCAGAATAATCCACCAGCACCTGGCAGAACTCTTCTATCATTTCGCGTGAAGGTTTGTCTGCCGTGTACGGGTCAAGCCCTGCTACCCGACAAAAATGCACAAGCATTTCACGGCGCTCGGCAAGCAACTTGCTGACCATTTCTTCTGTTTTTTCTCTGGGTTTTGTTGCATCATCCACAGTCATTGCATTACCTGTAACATTTTCTTAACAAATAATATTTAGGTAAGCCCATTATGAACCTATTTGCATTTGAAGGAAATCAAAACCCGACTCATTGAGCAGAAAACCTGACATGCCGCAATCAGAACAAAAATATCAGGCAATTATTTTCGCACTGCTGCTTTTCTGCGCCCCTCTGAGCTCTTCCGCTGCCAGTTATTCACGCGACAATATCTTCATCGAAATGATGCGCACCATGCTTGAAATCATGGGAGTGATTGACGATGATGACGATGACTATTACTACGGCCCTTATCCCAGCTATAACCAGCTTCCATTTTATCTGTACCAGGGAATGGACCCGCAAGGCACATTCAAATCCTGGCAATCCATGCCCCAGGCTCTGGCCTGGCAACATGTGCAGCCAGGCGGCTACCCCGGCATGCCCGGGATGAACAACTATTCAGGGCAAATGACTCCTGGTGCTGTCATTCCCTATCTGCCTGGATACAAACCAGGCAAAGGACCAGTTTATAAACCCCACTGGATCGAAGGACGCTGGTTTGCGAGCGACGGCATGATCATGGAAGTGCGGCAGGGAAAGGTGAAAATGTTTTATCGACATTCACCAAATCAGGTGCGCAGCGGCATCATTCGCGTGAAAGAACAATGGCTGGGCATTTACTTTCCTGCGCGTCAATTTGCACGACAGTATGAGTTCGCCTATAAAGATGACAGGCTGGCGCTGCGTGATATTGATGGCAACCTGATGTTATTCAAACGAATGACGAACTGGGCGATTCCTTTACAGCGCTATTAGCTTCATCGTGATAGTAAAACGCCTCGAGAAAAACACAGACTCACTTAATTTAAAAAACACCCGTCAACTTAATACCCACGACAATCAGTAATACTGCAAAAAAACGCTTTAGCAGGCCTACCGGTACACTATGAGCCAGCTTAGCGCCAACTGGTGCGAACAAAACGCTTAGCACAGCAACAGAAATTAACGCTGGCAGATAAATATATCCCCAACTGTAATCAGGCATCGCCGGATTACCCCAGCCCGTGGCCATGAAGCCGAGAAAACCCGCCACGGCAATGGGCAGACCACAAGCACTGGAAGTTGCCACTGCCTGACGCATGGACACATTATGCCAGGTCAGATAAGGCACGGTCATGGAGCCTCCGCCGATACCCACAATACCGGAAACAGCACCAATGACTGCACCCACAGCATTCATGCCAGGCCATGAGGGTAGTACACGCCGGGAAATGACCTGCGCCCTGAAAAACATCTGCAATCCAACAATGATGGCAAATAATCCGAACACCAGCTGCAGGATGCGGGTATTCAGATCACTGGCAACCCAGGCTCCCAGCAGGCCACCTAAAAACAGCCCGGCTGTCAATTGCCCTGCCACTTTCCAGATAACCGCACCATGACGATGATGGGCACCGGCAGAAGAAATCGAGGTTGTAATGATAGAGGCCAGCGAGGTACCAATCGCGGCATGGGAAATGACTTCGTATTCAAATCCCTGCAAGTGAAACAGCCATATCAGAACAGGCACAATAATCAGTCCTCCCCCAACTCCCAGCATGCCGGCCAGAATACCGGCAAAAATACCGAGCAATGCATACGAGAACAGAAAAATAACATCAATATTCATAGTATGATTTTATCCGGTTATCACTAACAGTCTATTGAAAGAAAACCGTCGTTCTGGATATAGTTCACTACAATTATTGAAATGATTCGTTTTACTATGAATATTCAGCGTATCTGCATCCTTGGTGGTACAGGTTTTGTCGGTAGACACCTGGTCCCGAAATTTGCCTCTCAAGGCATGGAAACCCTGGTACTGAGCAGGCATCCGGAAAGGTACCGCCATCTTGCTCTGAACCCGGGATGCAGGGTTGAGACCGCTGATATTTTTGACAAGAAACAACTGCAACAAAAATTCCAGGGCTGTGATGCAGTTGTCAATCTGGTTGGCATTCTCAATGAAAACAGGAAGCTCGATTTCAGACGGGTTCATGTAGAACTTGTCGACAGTATCACCGGTAGTTGCCGCCGGGCAGGCGTCAAACGCCTGCTTCACATGAGTGCCCTGAATGCCAGCGCCACCAGTGGCTCCAGCCAGTATCTGCGCACCAAGGGGGAAGGCGAAAATCGAGCTCATACCGGTGGTAAACCTGAAGTTGCCGTCACCAGCTTTAAACCTTCGGTTATTTTTGGTGCAGATGACAGCTTCATCAATCGTTTTGCCGGCCTGTTGAATATACCGGGACCACTGCCGCTGGCATGTCCGAATTCAAAGTTCGCTCCCGTTTATATTGAGGATGTTTGCCAGGCCATGGCAAATAGCCTGCTTGATCATAAAACCTTTGCACAACGCTACGAACTCTGTGGCCCGCAAACCTACAGCCTGATCGAAATTGTTCGCTACATCAGTACGCTTAAAGGCATTAACAAACGGGTGTTCGGCTTGAGTAATGGTCTTTCCCAGTTACAGGCCTCCATTCTGGAAAAGTTGCCCGGCCAGCTGTTTACCAGGGATAATTATCAGTCTCTGCAACAGGACAGCGTTTGTACCGACAAGGATTACAACCTGTCCAGCCTGGGCGTTACCGCCACATCGATGGACAGTATCGTACCTGCCATGCTGCAACAGACATCGGAAAAAAACCGATACCTGGCTTTGCGTAAAGTCAGGCCATAATCAAACCAGTCATCAAAGCGGCAGGAATACGTAACGCGCAACCCCCTGCAGCACATTTTTAATCGTTCGGTTGGTTGAGTCGGCAACGATTTGTGCACTCAGATCCTGCGTGGCAATGAGCTTTCCAAACAAGCGCTCAAAACTGAGGTTTTTCAGCGGCCCTTCAAGTTCATTGCTGATCAGAAACAACTCACCGTTTAACATGCGATCATTGGACAGCTTCCACACAGCGACTTCGAGATTGCGCGCTGCGTTGTATAATTTTTGCGGATCCAGCTGATGCAGAATAAAAAAAGAAGTCCTGCCGTTATATGAATCCAGAATCATGCTCTTGAGGCCGAATACCAGCGCCAATACACGGTCACCTGTATAGCCGTCTTCAAATGCCAGCTGCATGGCATCAATGGAACGACGGCCTGCCGTCTTTCGCATCAGATCTGCTTCGTTCAGCCTGAAAATGAACTCAACTTTGTTACGTGCAATTACAAAACGATCACCACGCCAGTAGCCCGGGTTACGCAAATACAGCTTCAGCATGAGCTCACGCAATAGCCCGTCTGTTACAGCGACCTGGTGATCAAACAGCATGTCGATATCGGTTTTTACAACATGTGAAAGCTGAAAGCCGTTATCATTGCCACTTTCAACTGGACTGGATTGCTGACAGCCAACCAGCAGTAACAAGGAAACCAGCAGGTAAATTCGCTTAAAGCCGGTCACTTAAATCCCTCATGTTAAATCCGGACAATGCCTGATCAATACCTTTTACCAGCCCAATGACCTTGAATCGCTCGCCCATTTCAGAAGGCAACATCAATACCTTGACCCCCTGAGATATGGCAATAAAAGTCTCTGTATCATTTGGATCATAAACCGACAGCAAGGTTTCAATCCCGCTGGAAACCAGAAAATTTGCCTGCGGTGTAAAACCTGCGACCTGCAGACCATTTACCTCCGCTGCCTGTTTTACCGCAGAAAAATCTACATTGGCAGTGATGTCCTGCAAACCAATCAACTTTAACGGGTCATCATGGGCCCTGTGCTGATAATGACAGATCAAGGTCCCCATGTTGCGATCAGCGTGATAATACTCATGACCTGCATAGCCATAATCAATCAGAATGATCGCACCGCTGTGCAGACAGTCAGCCAGACTTTTTATCCAGCCATCGAGGCGTAAATTGATTTCCGAGGTATAACCCTCAGCAAATCTGCCATAGCTCTGCTCCAGCTGCCGGAGACGCAGATGCAACTGCTCAGGTACAGCCTGCCATTGAGGCGATAAGTCATTATCTTTTACGACCACCACCTGCTCCATGAATTTATCTTGCTGTTTCTGAAATATGGATACCGGCATGGCGTCGAGCACTTCATTCCCCAGCATTACGCCATGAAAAGAATCTGGCAGTTCAGAGATCCATATGACTTTTTCAATTAAATGGGGCGCCAGTTTTTTTATGGTCCGTTGCTGACGTTGTTTAAGGTCCGGACTTAAATCCAGGATCAGGTAACGCTGAGGCAGGCAAGCGAGCTTTTCAAGATGTAACAGGATATGCGCCGCCATAATGCCTGAACCGGCACCAAATTCCAGAATGTCTGCAACAGATACTTCGCTGCTTACCTGGCGCAATACTTCTGCACACTGATTTGCCAGGCATTGGGAAAAAAGCGCTGATATTTCCGGTGCGGTGACGAAATCACCTGCAGCTCCAAACTTCTGACTGCCTGCGGTGTAATAGCCTAATCCAGGTGCATACAGCGCCAGTTCCATGAAACGGTCAAATGGCATGGCACCCGTAGAACTGATTTCTTCGCGAATGACGTTCTGCAAACGCTCACTGTGTTCAATGGCAGCCTTGTCCGCCGTGACAATATCAGTTTCTTTCATGGATTTTTAATAAATTTACGGTAGTCTTGTTCCAACCACAGAGTTTACAGAGGATGCAATGAACTCTCTATCAGAAAAACAGGGGCACAAGGTAGCACTGATCACCGGTGCTGCCGGTCGCATTGGTGCCCAGACAGCTCGCCGTCTGCATGAAGCAGGAATGGACATTGCCATTCATTACCGTCATTCAGAAGAAAAAGCCAAAGCACTCAAGGCTGAACTGGAAACTCATCGTCCGGGTTCTGTAGAAACCTTTCAGTGTGATCTCAATATCACCCCCGATCTTGGCGGTCTTGTCAGTGAAGTTGAAAAGCGCTTTGGCAGGCTTGATGTGCTGATCAATAACGCCTCAAGCTTTTATCCAACTCCGGTCGGGGAAATGTCCGAGGAACAGTGGCTTGACCTGGTTGGCAGCAACATGAAGGCGCCGCTGTTTTTATCGCAGGCTGCCATGCCTCTATTGAAACAATCTCATGGCTGCATAGTTAACCTGGTTGATATTCATGGCTTGCGGCCCATGAAGAACCACACCATTTACAGCATGGCCAAGGCTGCCAAGGTGATGATGGTGAAATCGCTGGCGCGTGAACTGGCTCCCGAGATTCGTGTCAATGGCGTTGCCCCTGGAGCGATCGAATGGCCCGATACAGAGAGTCAGGCGGACATGTCAGCTGAGGAACGGGAAATGATTCTGGCGCGTATTCCCATGCAACGTAAAGGCGAGTTTGATGATATTGCCAGAACCATTCGTTTTCTGGCACTGGATGCACCCTACATTACGGGCGAGATTATTACCGTAGATGGTGGACGTACTACTCAACAATAACATCGAATTAAAAATCCATTTCGTAATGTCTCATCGGCTGAGACTGCTGGTCAAATCCATCCCATAACCTTTTATAAGTCATTTCCAGGTGCGGATGCAGACCATCCGGCGCCACATCCGACAAGGGTTTTAAGACAAACGCATAGGTCAGAATCTCGTGTCGTGGAATGTTTATACCCTGTTCGGTGAGGTCATGCTGACCATAGGTGAGGATATCAATATCCAGTGAACGCGAAGAAAATTTTTCACCGCTGCGTGAGCGGCCATTATCATCCTCGATTTTTTTCAGCACCTGGTTAAGTTCATCAATCGACTCATCAGTTTGAATACCTACCACCAGATTCAGAAAATTATCACCTTGAAAACCCACCGCTTCGCTTTCATAAACCGGCGAAATGACCAGTTCTCCATAATGACGGCGTAATGCTGTTACTGCCGCACGAATATTCAATTCGGCATCAATGTTACTACCCAGCCCGAGCCAGACCTGAACATTCCCGTGCATCAGTACTTTTCACCCCGCTCGATGATAACCCCCACATCGCGCGAGCCGGAAACTGCACCCTGTTTGTTCAACTCAATTTTTACCCAGCTGACATTGAACTCATGGCGAATGATATGAGCGCACTCTTCAGCCAGGGTTTCCACCAGCTGGAATTCACTTTCGCCGACAAACTGGATCAGTCGCTTGGCAATATCCTTGTAATTCAGGGCATCGCGGATGTCATCAGAAGCAGCGGCTCGTGCCACATCCGTACTCATCTCCAGGTCCAGCACCACGGTCTGGCGCTTTTCACGTTCCCAGTCATATATGCCAATAATCGTGTCTATACGTAAATCGCGTAAAAAAATGATATCCATGTTGAGTCCATATGAATGACTTTCAGAATGTGCTGCATTTTATGTCATCCATTGACCAAAACCCAGCATCGACTGACAATGTACGCATGATTGCATACGCCATAATTCCATTAGCCTACCTGCTGGGTTCGATTTCCAGTGCCATCATTGTCTGCAAATTAATGGGGCTGCCCGACCCTCGCACCCAGGGATCCAATAACCCGGGGGCAACCAACGTATTGAGAATAGGTGGAAAAAAAGCAGCTGCGATTACGCTGTTTGGTGACATGCTCAAGGGCTTTATTCCGGTCGCAGTGGTTCATTTGTTCAGTAATGATCCCCTGGTTTTCGCCCTCACTGCCATGGCGGCTTTTCTCGGCCATCTTTACCCGCTGTTCTTCTCATTCAAGGGTGGCAAAGGCGTGGCAACCGCTTTAGGAGTTCAGTTTGGTCTGCACTGGCAGTTTGGACTTGCGGTTGCTGCCATCTGGCTGTTCATGGCCAAGGGCCTGAAAATTTCTTCGCTGGCTGCACTGGTTTCCATGGCGCTGGCACCTGTGATCATCTGGTACATCTGGCCATCCCCTGAATTGCTGATCATGCAGATTGTCATCACCGTGCTGCTTTTCTGGCGTCATCGCAGCAACATTCAGAACCTGGTTTCCGGCACGGAAGGCAAAATTGGGCCGCAAAAGGAACAAAATGAAGAAAATTAGAAATCGTTAATATAATTTCATTGAATCGATGGATTAGTTTTCTTATAATCGCCGGCAATTTGAATTTTGCGGAGATTATCCATGACTATTGAACGAATCATTCTTGCCGTTGCCGGTACCTTCATCATGCTTAGCCTTGCACTGGGCTGGACTGCAAGCCCGGTTTTCCATCATGAATACTGGCTGTTTTTTACCGGTTTTGTAGGCCTGAACCTGTTTCAGTCAGCTTTTACCGGCTTTTGCCCGCTGGCAATGATCCTCAAAGCAATGGGCTTCAAATCAGCGACTGCCTGATAATTACATTTGTGAAGGGGGAAAACCGCGTTTCTCCCCCTTCATAATCCCTCATCGCGTAAGGTAGACATTTGTTCTATATCAGCGGGACCTGATCAAGCTGGTGCCAGTTGGTCCAGCGGCCACCTGGGCTTTGCTCTCATCTCCAGTCCCTGAAACTCTCCTGCCAACGCTCTCTGACAGCCTGCATAAGCAATCATGGCACCGTTATCTGTACAGAACTGCGGGCGCGGATAGAACACCTTCCCACCATTTTTTTCCATAAAGGCCTGCAACCCCTGTCTCAGTGCCTTGTTAGCACTGACACCACCTGCCATCACCAGGGTTTGAGCTGAAACAGACTCCAGTGCCCGGCGACACTTGATCATCATGGTATCAACTACCGCATCCTGGAAAGCCAGCGCAATATCCGCCTTGGCCTGTTGGAGCTGCTCTGCGGATGAGTTTTTCTGTACTTCTGCCCAGGTATTCATGGCAAAGGTTTTCAGACCGGAAAAACTGAAATCCAGTCCGGGCCTGTCCGTCATCGGGCGTGGAAAACGAAAACGTCCAGGCGTGCCTTTTTCTGCTAACGCAGCCAGTTGCGGCCCCCCGGGATAAGGCAGACCCAGTAACTTGGCGGTTTTATCAAATGCCTCACCCGCTGCATCATCCAGCGATTCACCCAGCAACTCATATTCACCTATGGCTTTTACGTTCACCAGTTGTGTATGACCACCTGATACCAGCAGGGCAACAAAAGGAAATTGCGGCGCTTCCTCTTCCAGCATGGGTGCCAGCAAATGCCCTTCCATATGGTGTACCGCGATAGCCGGTATGCCCAGCGACCAAGCCAGGCTACGACCTGCAGAAACACCGACCAGCAGGGCTCCCACCAGTCCGGGACCGGCAGTATAGGCTATCGCATCCAACTGTTCCTTGTTGATGTCAGCCTTTTGCAGCGCCTCTCTGATCAGCGGCATGAGTTTGCGCACGTGATCACGGGAGGCCAGCTCGGGTACTACACCACCGTATTCAATATGCGTTTCTATCTGACTGAACAGGACATGCGAAAGCAACCCTTTTTCACTGTCATAAATTGCCACTCCCGTCTCGTCACAGGAGGTTTCTATTCCCAATACCAGCATTTTGTATGATTCTCACGAAAAACTTTGCAAATTCAGGCGCGTGGCTATAGAATTCGCACCCTTCTTTAATAGCAGAACATTTATCTGGTGGGATAGCAATGCCTGAAGTACGTGTAAAAGAAAACGAACCATTTGAAGTAGCGCTGCGTCGCTTCAAACGCTCCTGTGAAAAAGCGGGCGTTCTGGCCGAAGTACGTCGTCGTGAATTCTATGAAAAACCAACCTGGGAAAGAAAGCGTAAAGCAGCTGCTGCTGTAAAGCGTAATCAGAAGCAGGTTCAGCGCGAATCACGTCGCTGGGAACGCCAGTACTAATCTCTATAAATCCTGACTATGCTCAAGCAGCAAATTACGGATGATATGAAAGCCGCCATGAAGGGTGGTGACAAGCCACGTCTGGGCGTTATCCGCTTAATCCTCGCTGCCATCAAGCAAAAGGAAGTCGACGAAAGAATCGAACTCAACGACGAGCAGGTGCTAGCCATCCTCGACAAGATGGTCAAGCAACGTCGCGATTCCATTACCCAGTACGAGGACGCCGGGCGTACCGAGCTGGCCGATCAGGAAAAATTTGAAGTAGGCATCATCCAGGAATACCTGCCAGAACAGTTGGATGAAGCTGCCATACTCGCCATGATCGATGAAGCTATCGCGGAAACCGGTGCTGCTTCCATGAAAGACATGGGCAAACTGATGGGCGTTCTCAAGCCCAAGCTGCAAGGTCGTGCTGACATGGGTCAGGCCAGCGCACTTGTTAAGCAAAAGCTCTCCTAAGCTCTCCTTAATCCATTCTGCAGCTTCCAAGAGTCTTTTTCTGAAGACGCCCTACTTACGTCCCTGTAGGCTTGGATGTCGAGGCCAAGCCCCCATGGATTGGTTTACGGCGTCTTTTATGAAAGCGGATACTGACTCTGGCAAAACTTGCTAATTTCGCTTTATCATTCACCAATGGCCGGACGCATCCCACCAGAATTCATTGACCAGTTACTCAGCCAGGCTGATATCGTCGATATCATCAACGCACGTATTCCGCTGAAAAAAGCCGGGCGTGAGTTTCAGGCATGCTGCCCGTTCCATCACGAAAAAACTCCTTCCTTTACCGTGAGCCCAAGCAAACAGTTTTATCATTGCTTTGGCTGTGGAGCTCACGGTTCCGCCATTTCATTTGTCATGGAGTATGACAGCCTGTCTTTTCCCGATGCTGTTGAAGAAGTCGCCCGCCAGGTCGGCGTGGAAGTACCGCGTGATAGTAGTGATCAGCAGGGACCGGACTACCGACCTCTGTATGAATTACTGGAACATTGCCGCAAGTTCTACTCCTGGCAACTACGCCATCATCCCGATGCCTCCAAAGCAGTGGAATACCTGAAACAGCGTGGTCTTAGCGGAGAAGTCGCTGCTACTTACCAGATAGGCTATGCACCGGCTGGCTGGGACAACCTGTTAGAAGAAATTGGTAAAACCGATCTCCAGATCAAACAGTTAATCGAAACCGGCATGGTGACAAAGAACGAAAACAAGCAATATGACCGTTTCCGTGATCGCATCATGTTCCCGATTCGTGACCGTCGCGGCAGGGTCATCGGCTTTGGCGGGCGTATCCTTGGTGACGAAAAACCCAAGTACCTTAATTCACCTGAAACCCCCGTATTTCACAAGGGTCGCGAGCTCTACGGTCTCTATGAGGCCAGGCAGGCGCAGAAACAGATCGACAGACTACTGGTTGTCGAAGGTTACATGGATGTAGTGGCCGTGGCACAATTTGGCATCAATTACGCTGTCGCTACGTTGGGAACAGCAACCACAGATCAGCACCTGGAACTGATTTTCCGTACCACACAGCATGTTGTATTCTGCTTTGACGGTGACCGTGCCGGCAAGGCGGCTGCCTGGAAAGCACTGGAAACCACCCTGCCGCACATGCGCGATGGCAAACAGGCCAGTTTCTTATTCCTGCCCGACGGAGAAGACCCCGATACCCTGGTAAGAAAAGAAGGCAAAACAGCGCTTGAAGAACGCATCAGTAATGCATTGCCCCTTTCTGAATACCTGTTTGAAAAAATGGCCGAGCAGGTGGATATGCGCAGCCTGGATGGCAAGGCCCGCTTTGCAGAATTGCTCAAGCCCCATCTTGAACGCCTGCCTGAAGGCATCTTCAAAGACATGATGATGCAAAAACGCGATGAAACGATTGGCATGCATCAGCAGCCACAGAAAGCGCCACGCGAATCGATAAACCCTTCCGGGAAACCGAAAAAAACCGGACTGAACACCATACCACCGGTAAGACGCGCCATTGCCTTGATGCTGCATTTCCCGGCTGAATGCGCTGACGCTACTATTGCTGATGATTTTTACAACTCGGACCACCCCGGCCTTCCCCTGTTGTGCGAGGTGCATGATTTCATCAGCTTGCACCCCCAAACCTCCCTGGGCAATATACTGGAACACTGGCGCGACACCCCGCAAGCGCAGCACTTGCATAAAATCTCGCAGTTCGAACTGGATATTCTGCCGGAAGACGTCGGTAGCCAATTGGAAGGCGTGATCCGACAGATTCAAAAAATGCTGGCCGACCTGGAATGGCAGGAGCTACTGCAAAACAAAAGTCCCGGACAATTGACTGCAAATGAAAGGCAGCGTCTGCAGGAACTTCAATCACTCAGAAACATCAAATCAGAAGATTAACGGCAATTTTTACCGAAATTATCTTATTTAGACTGGAAAAAAAATACGCCTCGGGCTATAATGGGCGATTCGATTCGCCGAATTTATTTTCGACTTATTCAGGTAAAGTTGTCGGCTGATCTGCCGCTAAATAACCGGTAAGTTACCTGGAAAATATTATCTTAAGGACACTCATGGATCAGGATACGCAGAAATCCCAGCTTAAAGAGCTGATCGCCCGTGGTAAAGAACAGGGCTATCTGACTTTTGCCGAAGTCAATGACCATCTACCTGATGGCATTGTCGAACCTGAACAGGTAGAAGACATCATCCGCATGATCAACGAAATGGGAATCTCTGTCGTTGAAACTCCTCCTGATGATGATGAAAAGGCTGTTTCTGACAATGCTGCTACGGATGATGATGCCGTTGAGGCTGCAGCTGCCGCGCTGGCCACGGTTGACAGTGAATTTGGACGTACGACTGACCCGGTTCGCATGTACATGCGTGAAATGGGAACCGTTGAGTTATTAACCCGTGAAGGCGAACTGCGTATCGCAAAGCGTATTGAGGCTGGATTATTCTCTGTCAGCGAAGCTATTTCAAGCTTTCCTCCTGTTATTACCGCATTCCTGGAGCAACTGGACAAGGTCGAAGCCGAAGAAATGCGCATCAATGATGTCATTACCGGTTTTATCGATCCGGATGAAGACCCTGATGCCATCCCGGTTGCACCACAGCAGGCTGATGTAGTCAGTACTGACGAAAAGGAAAATGATAGCGATGAAGACGCTGACGATGACGACACAGAAGATGACGAACCGGTCGATACCGGTCCTGACCCTGAAGAAGTCGCTCAAAACAGCAAGCTGTTGCGTAAACATTGCATTGCCTGGCTCAAGGCGATTGAATCCGGGGATGACAAAAAGATTGAAAAACATGCTGACCTGACCTCAGAAACATTTCTGCTGTTCAAGCTGGCGCCAGGACTGTTCCAGACACTGACAAACAAGTTACGCACCACAATTACAGATGTTCGCAGCCATGAAAAAACCATCATGGAATACTGTGTGCGCCACGGCAAAATGCCACGTAAGGATTTCATCACCACTTTCCCGGAACGAGAGTCCGATCCAGCCTGGCTGGACGAAATGCTGGATAAATATCCGGAGACTGCTGATCTGGTTGACCCGTACCTGATCGAAATCCGTCGAGCACAGAAAAAGCTGGCCGATATCGAAAAGAACTGCCAGTTGAAAATCAGCCAAATCAAGGAAATCAACCGTCGCATGTCGATTGGGGAGGCCAAGGCTCGCCGTGCCAAGAAAGAAATGGTGGAAGCCAACCTGCGTCTGGTTATCTCTATTGCCAAGAAATACACCAACCGCGGCCTGCTGTTCCTCGACCTGATCCAGGAAGGCAACATCGGCCTGATGAAAGCGGTCGACAAGTTCGAATACCGCCGTGGTTACAAGTTTTCAACCTATGCCACCTGGTGGATTCGCCAGGCGATTACACGCTCTATCGCGGACCAGGCCAGAACCATCCGCATACCGGTACATATGATTGAGACCATCAACAAGCTCAATCGCATTTCCCGCCAGATGTTGCAGGAAATGGGCCGCGAGGCCACCCCGGAAGAACTGGCCGAACGCATGGATATGCCTGAAGACAAGGTTCGCAAGGTACTAAAAATCGCCAAGGAACCCATATCAATGGAAACGCCCATTGGCGATGATGAAGATTCGCATCTGGGTGATTTTATCGAAGATGCCAACGTGACCTCTCCGGCTGAATCAGCGGCGATGGAAGGCTTGCGTGAAGCTACCCAGAACATGTTGTCCGGCCTGACTTCGCGTGAAGCCAAGGTATTGCGCATGCGCTTTGGTATCGATATGAATACCGACCACACCCTGGAAGAAGTCGGTAAACAGTTCGATGTAACCCGTGAGCGTATTCGTCAGATTGAAGCCAAGGCACTGAGAAAGTTGCGCCATCCCACACGCTCTGAGAAACTGCGCAGCTTCCTGGATACTGATCAATAGTTCTTTTTATTGAAACTCATTTGGGCCCTTAGCTCAGTTGGTTAGAGCATCCGACTCATAATCGGCAGGTCCGGCGTTCAAGTCGCCGAGGGCCCACCATCTACAAATCCCTGTTTCTACAGGGATTTTTTTTGCCTGTAACAATTTCTCCGCAGTCTCTTTTAACTGCTTAGG
>Ga0180433_10005366_pt1 | contig 17400 bp, 18 predicted proteins | sample SS_ome_8_FD_132980 | JGI IMG/M metagenome (GOLD analysis project Ga0180433, IMG submission 132980) | Hypersaline lake sediment archaeal communities from the Salton Sea, California, USA - SS_1_D_1 metaG | ecosystem: Environmental > Aquatic > Non-marine Saline and Alkaline > Hypersaline >... | reverse complement strand
GCAAGAGGAAGCACGAATTAGAAATGAACAATCGAGAATTTGGCGAGACTCATGACAACATAGTTGTCTGGGTTGAGCTTTTGATGCCACCGACCCCTTCTAGTCGGTGGTCAAATTCACTTTAGGCGTATTTCAATGCGAGCAAAACGAGTAAAAAAGAGCATGCTTTCAAGATTACCAAGGGTTGATCTTTTGACAGATTTTTAAGAGTGTGCTAATATGAATATATATTCATAACTTAGTTTGTAATTTTTAAGCGAAAGGCGGAGATTATGCCAAGATGTGATGGAACTGGTTCACGTAGGCGGGGAATGAAAAGATCTATGTGTGCCGGATATCGCCGATCTAGGTGTTGCATGTGGAGGTGTGGAGGCTTTGTTGAAAGAGATTGTTGTCCTCCTTGTTTTCGAGAGAGAGCAACGCTAGCCGAAACTATTGTGATGCTTGAAGGGTATAAGAAAAAAATTGAAAAAGAGATATCTTTTTTAAAAAAAGAATGCGAAGAGCAAGATGGCTAGACCAATAAAACCCAGATCCATATGTGAAGACCCAAAGGTGTATTATTTTAAGCCGCGAGGGATTCCATTGAGGCTTTTAGAAGAAGTATTGCTTGGATCAGATGAATTTGAGGCATTAAAATTACATGATTGCGATAATTTAAATCAAACGCAAGCTGCAGAGAAAATGAATATATCACAGCCGACGTTTGGTAGAATTTTGGATAGAGCATATAAAAAAATAGCTCATGCACTTGTGCAAGGAAAAGCAATCAGAATCGATAAAAAAGGGAAGTGAGAGATTGGGAGAAGTTATTATTTTTATAAAATTTATAAATGAGAAGGGGTAAAACATGATGAAAAAAACAGGTATATTTTTAACAGTTGTTATTTTATCAATTTTTTCTTGTATGGAAGTGTTAAGCTGGGGAAGTTGGGGTAAGAGGAAAAAAGGATATAAAAAGGCTTGTAAAAGTCAAAAGTTTTGTTGCTCAGCTCAAAGAAGTATGCAGTGCTGTGGCAGAGGATGTTGCAAAAATAGAGGAGCTTGTTGTGGTCGAGGGTGTAGTCAAAATGGGGGGAATTGTTGTAAGAGAGGATGTTGTCAGGATGGGCAATGTGCAAGTGAGACTAGTGAAAATAAAAAGTTAAAATTAAGAAAGAATATAGATCCAGAACATGTGATAGACGTTGTTATTTGTGGTTCTGGGCCTGCGGGTTTATCAGCAGCAACTCAAACAGCAAGAGCACGAGTAAAAACAATAGTCATTGAGGGAGAGATTCCTGGTGGACAGCTTATGGGGACTACGTGGGTGGAAAACTATCCAGGTTATCCATCAATATTGGGGCCAGATATAATAAAAAAATTGAGAGAACAGGCAAAAAGTTTTGGTCCTGTTTTTGTACAGGATTATGTAGAAGATATAGATTTTTCTTCTTATCCCTATGAGGTGCATACTAAGAAGGGTAAAAAATACTATGCAAAAACGGTAATTATAGCAACTGGTGTTACTTCTTCGTATTTAGGGAAAAAAGGTGAAAAAGAGTATTATGGCAAAGGTGTAAGTCATTGTTCTCTTTCTGATGCGCCTGATTATAAAGATAAAGAAGTAATAGTTGTTGGAGGAGGAGATTCTGCAGTTGAAGCTGCAAAACAACTTTCTTCTTATGCAAAAAAGGTTACAATCTTAGTCAGAAGAGATAAAATGAGGGCGATTGCATCTTCTCAAGAAAAGCTTAAAAAAATATCGAATATTGAGATCTTATATAATAATTCGATCCAAGAGATTATTGGTGATGGAAATCATGTAACTGCAGTAATTATACAAGACAGGCTAACAGATAATTTGTTTACTAAGAAGATTAGTGGGGTATTTATTGCTATTGGTTGTAATCCAAATGTTACATTTGTAAAAGATGCTTTAGAGCTCGATGAATATGGATACATTAAAGTAAAGGGAGCAACGCAAGAAACCTTTTTGTCTGGAGTTTTTGCCGCAGGCGATATTACTGCAGATAAAGTAAAGCTGGCAAGTGTTGCTGTTGGGTCTGGAACTCAAGCAGGATTTGAAGCGGTCAAATTTTTATTTGATAATCAAGCAATTTTTGATCAAGATACTTTAGGTGAGAAAAGTAATAAAAACGATGAAAAGAAACCGGCTGATTATAAAGTTTGCTTTTGTAAAGGCGTGTACTATTCTGAAATTGTAAATGCCATTAAGCAGGGATGCAAATCATTTGAAGGACTCAGAAACAAACTGGGATTATGTTCTGGATGCCGTTCTTGTAAAGCAACAATAGAGGGGATTTTGAAAAAAGAGTTGGGTGCCTAAATATTTGATAATAATATTATTATTTAATAGAGAACTTGAGAAATCAGGTTCTCTATTATTTTTTTGAGACTTTGCAGGTATTGCTTAAATGCTTTATAATTAAAGGGTAATGGGGGAATATAAAAAAAATAATATAAAATTTGGTGAATAAAATAATGGAAGAAAATAAAATAAATATTTTTGATCTTACATATACAGAACTTGGAAAAACTTTAAAAGCAGAGGGACTGCCTGCATTTCGTGCAACGCAATTATGCGACTGGCTTTATAAAAAACTTGTGTTCGATACGAGTCTTATGCTCAATATCCCAAAAAGTTGTAAAGATATAATACAAGAGAAATTTGATTTGTATATACCAAAAATACATTATGTTTCTCATAGCGCGTCTGATAATTCATATAAGTTTCTGTTTAAAACCAGGGATGATAAGTTGATAGAGGCCATTTTGATGTTAGAAAATGGCCGTTCTACAGTGTGCGTTTCATGTATGATTGGGTGTCCGTTAAAATGCGTATTTTGTGCGACAGGATCACAGATTGGGTTTATACGTAAATTAACAACTGCAGAAATTACTGGACAAGTGCTGGCGATCTTGTGTTATGCAAAAGAACATGAGTATACCCAAAAGATTTCTAATATTGTGTTTATGGGGATGGGTGAGCCGTTATTAAATAGAAAATCAGTAGAAGGTGCAATTGATATACTAACACATCCCAAATGTTTTGCACTTTCACCATCAAAAATTTCTGTTTCGACTGCAGGTGTCCCAGGGATTGCTGATTTTATACGCAAAACAGGGGTCAGAATAGCTGTTTCTCTTCATTTTACGCATAATGAGCTACGTTCAGAATATATGCCCATAAATCAACGTTTTTCGATTGAACAATTAATGGCAGAGCTCAAAAAGATTAAGCTCAAAAAGCGTGATTATATTTTAATAGAATATCTTATGTTAAAAGATATTAATGATTCTATAGGGCAGGCAAAACAACTTCTTAGATTAATTGGTAATCTCAAAGTTAAAGTGAATCTCATTCCCTATAATCCTACAGAGACATTACCGGCAGAAGCCTCAGATGAAGAGACAATAAATAATTTTGCAGCATTTTTGCAAAATAAAGGAATTTTTACTTCTGTTCGACGCTCTAAAGGGGTTGATGTAGAGGGTGGTTGTGGGCAGTTTGCATTAAAAAAACAGTGAAAAATTATTTTTTCAAAAAAATTAAGCCTTGGGAATTTTATGCTATTTCCCAAGGCTTAGGCGATTTTCATAGAATTTTATTTGTTCTAATTATTTCCAGAATTTCCACCAACGTTTTTTTGTCTTAGCTTTTTTGGTTGGAGCAGGTGCTATTGTTGTTTTTTTGACTGGAGCTGCTTTTTTAATGCCTTTCTTAGTAACTTTTTTAGCTTCTATTTTTTCAGTATTCGTGTTTTTAGTCAAAGTAATCCCAAAGTATTTTTTTTGGTGTCCAATTGTATATAATGCTGTAAATAGTAAACCAACAGCTAATGTGGTTGTTAATTTTTTATTCATGATATTTCTCCTTTTTTTAATGATAATAAATATAACTTACTTTATTTCTTCTAGTTTTAGTATATTTGAAATTAATCCCTTAAATAAAGGGTTTTTTGAATATTTTTCGATGTAAACCATTAGGAGCGAGAGTGTCAGACCAAAAAGATTGCGATTTTCACATCAAAAAAGGCTTGGTTTAAGGGTTTTTTGTGAAAAATGTGGGTTAATTATGTGAGGCAACTATTTCTTATGCTAGATCGTCTTGGATTTTCTTTTCTAGCTTTGCAAGATATTTTTAAACGAGCAATTGGCTGTAGTTCCTGCTAAAAAGCCTAAATTATCTTTATATTCTTGTTTTTATCTATTTGTGTCGTAAAATATAAATAGGTGTACTTTTGAAATGGATTTTTTGAAGCTTTCGGGGGCAATATGAATCGTCGTATCTTATTTATAATATCTAGTTTTCTGTTAAAAACTTGTTATTTGTTTTCTCAGACAAATAAATTAACGATACCAGAAGGTGCGCTTGTAAGTTCAGGCTTAGACCCGATATTTGTTGCAAAATTTGCATTTTTCTTGGCATTGTTGGTTTTGTGGACAACATTGCTTGGTAAAGTTTTGAAGATTGTTTTAAATATTCCTGTTATTGCAGGACAGATTATAGCAGGTATTTTTTTAGGTCCTTCTTTTTTTGATATAAAAAATCTCACAGCTTTTGCAGATCCATACTATGCCTTTGATAAAGCTACTGGTGCTTTATATTCTATTGCTTCTTCTGATGTATTTATCATTTTTATTTTATTATTATCAGCAGCATTTACTGTTCCGTATTTGCTGTGGATAGCTGGTCACGAAACGGATATTAAAGATATTTTAAAAGTAGGATTTACGGCTGTTTCAGCTGGAATTTTAGGTGCTATTGTCCCAATTACATTAGTTGCAGGAGCTGCCTACTGGATGTTTGGAAATTTTTTTAATATTACACAGTCTGTTGGATTAGGACTTGTGTTTTCGGCAACCAGTGTTTCTATTCCGATAGCAATGTTATTTGCACGGAATAAAATGCATCTTCGCAGTTCAAAAGCGACGATTGGTGCAGCAATCGTTGATGATATCCTGGCTGTTATTCTTCTTTCTGTTTTCTTTATTTTGATCCAAAGTTGTATTTTAGTGGCCCCTGAAGGAATGGATTTACTATATCATACTCATTGTGCTGGCATTATACAGTCGATGGTATATATGATTGTTGCATTTGTAGTGATTTTTACCGTAGGATATTATGTAATCCCTCCAGTAGTAAAGCTTTTGAAATATAAAAGCCAAACATATCTTATATCATCTGTTGCAAACGGTATAATGTGGCTTTATTTTGCATTTGCAGAGCTTGTTGGTGGCTTGGCTGGTATAACAGGAGCATATTTTGCAGGGCTTTTCCATAGAATGGGTGATAAAAGAAATGCTGCAGAAAAGGTTATTTCTCCTTTTGTAAATGCCATTTTACTCCCGATTTTTTTAGGATCTATAGGTTTACAGGTAGATATAACGATTTTAAAGGGATATCACTGGATTATTATTTTTGGATTACTTTTTGTTGCAATATTTTCTAAGTTAGTCGCATGTTATGTGGCTACATTTTTAAGCAATATTTCTCATAGGAGTTCTAAGCACAAATGGCGAATAGTAGATTCGTATTTATTTGGTTCATCTATGGTTGCTCGAGGTGAGGTTGGCCTTGTTATATGTACTATTTTGGGAGGTGCCCATATTATTACATCTCAACAGTATGTTGTTTGTGTTGTGATTATTGTATTGACGACGATAGCTTCGCCGATCATGCTTTCGGTAGGGTTTAATTGGCTTGACAGACAAGAGGAACAACGAGGAAAGAAATACAAGGATATTATTTTAAATTTAGGGTTATTCGATGTAATTGGAACCTATCAGATGTTTAATATAATTGTGGGAAGAATAGAGCGTTCAGATCGATTTGAAAAAAGTACCGTGACATTTAGTGAAGGTCGACGAATAGCAAATCTAGAGGGCCATAATGTAAAAATAATTTATGCACCAGATGAAGGAGTTATATTCGAAGGTAATGAAAAAAAGATTAAAGACATTTTAAAAATAGTGAAAAATTCGATAACATCAGACCTTAAGGGCATATAAAAGTCTTGTTTAAGCTTTTTTAAGCGATATTTTATTGTCTTACATAGAATCTAATTATTGAAGAGGGCTTTAGTTAGATGCGATTATCCTGTGCTTTTTGTAATCAGTATTGACTTTGGAGTGTCTTTCATGGTAAATTAAAAATAGAAATATAATTGTTTTTAGGGCTGAGCTAAATTGTGTATTATTAATGTAAATAATTTGAGGAGTATATTTATGAAAAAATCAACATTTTCATATTTGTCGTTGTTTTTTGTGTTTTTGTTTTCTTGTTCGCATTTATTAGGGGATAATAACCTACTTTTAGTTTTTAGATTACCAATGTTTGGATTTGAGCAAGATAAAGAATTAGCTAAGAAAATTGGAGGAGAACTTAATCCCATTATTAAGAATAAAAACCTTTATTCGCATAACTTGCAAAGTCTAGATAGACAGAAGGGTAATGTTAGGCTTAATCAGACTAGAGTTGCGTTTTCTGGAACCCCACATATAACAATAGGGAGTATGGGGGAAGTGCAAAAAGATCGTGGTAAAGGAAGATTTATTTATAATAGAGAAGGGGAAGAAGTTTATCTTCGAGATATACACAAAACTATTGAAAATACGGTAAAGAAGTGGATAATCGAATCAAGTAAAAAAGTGCCACCTAGAAAACCACAACCAGTACTTAAGTTACAGAAAGGCTTAGAGCTTCGATATCACGATAAAGAAAATAGACCTAAATATGATAAAGATAGAGTTTATATGGCTTTTCGGGCAATTTTCCCACGAGGGGGAGAAAGCACGCGTTTACGTGCTTTAGCAAATTTTATTAGAAATGCGCTTGAAAAAAGACATGGCATAGAATTTAAAAATAATTTTGATGCACATATGAGTGTGGCAGTAATTAGGGCGGATAAGAGGGGACAAACGTCTGTGGATCCTGATCGCGTTCGCATTATCTCTGAGCTGAAAAAAATTTATGAAGGAGGATCAAGTACTGGGCTTAAAGGTCAATTTTATGAGGCTCTTAAGGGGATAGAACCTCCTCCGCTGGGTATTTTTAGAATTGAAGATATTTATCTTATTATCGGAAATGAATGGGATAGTCCACGAGGGAAGTTTAAACTTCCAAAATAAACTTCGAGTCTAGCGCATTAAGAGTAGAATTGTGTTTATATGAGCAGTCTGAAAGGCTGCTCATATAGTGCACAAAAAGCAGAAAATTATTATCTTTCTATCCAAAAACAAGCATTTTATGCTTTACAAATAAACTTTTTTGAGTCATAATAGAAATAAATGGTATTTAAATCTATTAATTAAGATGTTTTTTTACAAATAGAAAGATATAGGAGTTTCTTGTGAAAAAGGATATTCACCCTCAATTACATGATGTAACAGCGACTTGTACCTGTGGTGCATCATTTCAAATGCGTTCTACTGCGCCAAGCATAAAAACTACATTGTGTTCGCAATGTCATCCGTTTTATACCGGTGAGCAAAAATTTGTTGATACAATGGGAAGAATTGAGCGTTTTGAACAAAAATATAAAAAGTTCAAAAAAGGCAAAAAATCTTAATTTTATATATTATTTTAAATAATTTAATATATAGATAGTAGCTTATAATGCTCACAAGAGTGTAAGTTTAAGTAAATTAATATAATATATAAAAAGTTAAGAAAATTATGCTGAGAAATCAAATAGATGATATCAAAAGTAGACATCAGGAGCTTTCAAAGCTCCTTTCTGGTCAAGACTTAGATAGTTCTAGACGTAACACATTGCAAAAAGAGTTATCTCAAATTTCTGCAATTTTGGATGCATATAATGCAATTTTAGAGATAGAGTCTCAAATTAAGCAAGCAAAAAAACAATCTGAGCTAAATCAAGATGAAGAGCTTGCAGAACTCTACCAAGAAGAGATTATCGAGCTTGAGGCTTCTTTAAAACAGGAGCAAGATGCTTTAGATCTGCTTATTTATCCACCAGATCCATTAGATAACCGATCTGTTTATTTAGAGATCAGGTCAGGTGCTGGGGGGCAAGAGGCAGCTCTTTTTGCCGGTGATCTCATGAGAATGTATACCAATTATGCATTGAGTAAAGGGTGGAAGGCGGTTGTTGAAAGCTCTAGTTCTACGGATTTGGGTGGCTTTCGAGAAGTCGTTATGCATATTACTGGAAAAGGGGTGTATGGTGACTTAAAGCATGAATCTGGTGTACATAGGGTACAACGGGTTCCTGCAACCGAAGGCTCAGGGAGAATTCACACCTCAACAGCGACTGTTGCTGTTTTGCCAGAGGCAAAAGAAGTAGACGTGCAAATTAAGAACGAAGACTTGCGTATTGATGTATACAGAGCATCAGGTGCTGGTGGTCAGCATGTTAATACCACTGATTCGGCAGTCAGAATTACTCATATTCCAACTGGGGTAGTGGTAACATGTCAAGATGAGCGTTCACAGCACAAAAATAAAGCCAAAGCAATGAAACATTTAAAATCAAGGATTTTACTCGAGCAGATTGAAAAACAGAAAGCTGAGCGAAGTAAAATGCGTAAAGAGCAAGTTGGTGGTGCAGCACGTGCTGAAAAAGTCAGAACGTACAATTATCCACAAAATAGAGTAAGTGATCATCAAGTAAATTTGACGTTGAAAAAATTAGATGTTGTTGTTCAAGGCAAGCTTGACGAGATAATTGAAGCGCTTCGCGCTAAAGAACGTGAGGATCGTAGAAATCAATCTTTTTTGGATCTTCTTGGTAGCGAAAGCTAGTTTTTAAAAAAAATTAAAAAGTTTTCTTAAAAAAATTAAGGCGCCAATTAAGATAATATTGGCGCTTTCAATTATTTTTATGATTCTTTAATCTTGCATTTTTTCAAAGAGTGCGGGGTATTCAATGAGTTTTTTGGTTGGCATTATGATTTTCCTTTTAGAATCTTTTATTTTTTTTAAGAAGCCGACTCTTTCTTTGAGGTCATTTTTTAATAAATTCTTTTGTTGAGAGCTGAGATTTTTTGTTTTTTTTACTGCCTCTAAGAGACCTTCTTTCATTTTGGTACATTTGTCTTCTTTTAATATCATGTCTCCAATTTTTTTAACAATTGTTACAAGATCTTTGTATTTTTCAAGTTCGTTTGCAAGAAATTTTTTTTCGTTTACTTTATAGAGAAAGGACTTTTTTTCTTTTTCGTATAGAACTATATTGCTTAGCATGAGATTTGATTTGCAATCTATTGTGAAATTTATTTTGATTTCTACAATATCACCAGATTTTTTTTTGGACGGTATTACTACAGAAATGGAGGGTTCAACAATTATCTTCCTCATCCGTGGTATTATATTCTCAAAATTACCCTTTATGTTCACTCTTGTTTCTTTTTTAAGAGCATTTAGTGCGGTTTTTAGGAGTTTTTTTGCTTCTTCTGACGGAATTGGTGGAGTTGGTTGTATTTTGCCAAGCATATTTCCAGCTATGGTGAGTATAGCGATCGTTAATAACAGTTTTTTCATAATTTTCTTCCATATAATAGTATATTAATAAAGATTATCAAAAACACTTCTTTTTTTATATTAGCAAATTTTTGAGAAAACTTCAATAGGTTTTGCTTTTTTTGTTTTTTAATTTATTTATCTTATAAAAGATATTTAAAAGAGGCCTTTGGATGCGACTTTTTCTTTTTTTGCCAATTTAAATTTATGCTCATGTTTCTTTGTTTTTTCGTTTATACTCTTTTGGAGTTGATCTTTTTATATATTTTTTTAAATTTTATATTTTTATAAAATAAGAAGGGCGTTTTATGTCATTTAATAATCTCTTTAGTTATTTTTTGGAGCATAATAGGTATCTTAATTTTTTTGGTATAGCATTTATTTTATTAATAGCATGGCTATTTTCTAAAAAACGTTCAAAAATTAATGTGAAATTAGTCTTTAGTGCGTTATTATTACACTTTGGTATAGGCTTTCTTGTTTTACGGTCTTCTTTTGGAAAATGGGTGCTTGAAAAAGTGGCTTATGGAGTACAAAGTATTTATCAGTGCGCTGATTATGGATCGTCATTTGTATTTGGAAATTTAGCAAATCCAGCAGAATCATGGGGATTTGTTTTTGCTATTAAAGTATTACCGGTGATTGTCTTTTTTGGTGCACTTATGTCTTTACTGTTTCACTGGGGAATTGTGCAAAGAGTTGTCGGGGCTATTAGTTGGTTAATACGACCTATTTTGGGAACCTCAGGCGCAGAGACATTGTGTGCAATATCCAATAGTTTTTTGGGCCAAACCGAGGCACCTTTATTAGTAAAAGATTATCTGACAAATATGACGAAGTCTGAATTTTTATTGGTGATGATCAGTGGTATGGCTACCATAAGTGGTGCAATATTGGTGGTATTTGCCTCGATGGGTGTGCCAATTGATCACTTGTTAACTTCAAGTGTTATGTCTATTCCTGCTTCAATTTTAATTGCAAAAATATTGTATCCAGAGATAGAAAAATCAAAAACAGCTGCAGGGGCCAATGTCACGTTTGAGCGCAAAACGTCAAACATGTTTGATGCTATTTTTGCAGGGACTTCAGATGGCATGAAGTTAGCATTAAACGTAGCTGCCATGCTCATTTCATTTTTAGCATTACTCTTTATGTTAAATATTATTTTGGCCTATATATCTTCTGGTATTAACTGGGCATTAGGCACAAATTTACCAGATTTAAGTCTTAATTTAATTTTATCTTATTTGTTTTCCCCATTTGGCTATTTACTTGGTTTTACTGGTTCTGATGCATTAACAGCAGGTGAATTACTGGGTACCAAAGTGGCTGTAAACGAGTTAGTTGCGTATTCTAGTTTGGTAAACTCTGATCTTTCGGTGCGTGCAAGATCTATTTTAACGTACGCTCTATGCGGGTTTTCAAACTTTTCTTGTATTGGTATACAAATTGGTGGTATTGGAGCATTGGTGCCAAACAAAAGGTTGTGGTTAACTGAGTTTGGAATCTATGCAGTATTGGGTGGTGCGTTGGCAAACTTGCTCTCTGCCATGGTTGCAAGTTTACTTTTATAAAAAGATAAAAAATTATTTTTTTTTGAAAAATAGTAAGATGGTTGCAAGTTTATTTTTTTGTAAAAAAATATTTTAAAAAATATAAAAGCTCCAATTTTCATGAGATATAGAAAATTGGAGCTTCGTTTATTAAAAGTACTATTTTTGTATTAAATATTTTCTAGCAAAAGCAGGGATTTTTATGTCTGGTTTGCTAGGCATCTTAAGTTTTAGTTTCTCTTTAGATTTTTTTCCTTGTTCTTGTTCGATAAGATACTCTATGCGTTTTTTAATATCTTGCTCAGCTGGTTTTGCTCCTCTCGCGCGCATCTCAGCTTTTCTTTGTTTTTTGTAAAGCTCCCATATTTTTTTAATTAATTTATTGAAACGTTCAATTTCTTCTGGTCCCTCATATTGTTCGATCCAATTAAGTTGATCCGGAAATGTATGGACAGCAAACTCTCGTCTTGCCTCACCGCCGGCTCCGATTCCTGTTTCCATATCTGCGTAATATCCGGGAATATAAATATCAAGTCGAATCCATTCTTTGGTTTTTGAATTATACAACAATTCAATTTTTGTTATTTCTTCAGGATTTGCTTCTGGAGTTTGTATGAGGTTTTGTATAGTGATGATTGATATATTTGGCCGAGGATCTTCTCTTTGAATAATTTTAGCATTTGGGTTATTTTCTATTACAGAAATAGCTTTACCAAATTCGATGTGCATTTCTTCCTCGCCCAATAGAACACTTGCTATCGTTAGTATGGTTATGGCTAGTAATGATTTCTTCATTTTTTTCCTTATTTTTGATAAAGATTTCTAACTATTTTTGTTTTTCGTCAAGTTCCCATATTCTGGCAATTAATTCCTCAGTAGTATTTTCAGGTTTTAAGTTGTATTTTCTTAATAATTTGAATTTTCCTTCTTTTAAAAAAATTGTTATATTTTTTACTTCTTTTGTTTTTGGGTTTGCTTTCATAAGAATTTTCATTATCCCGGATTTGTTTTTTTTGAGGCCTTTTATGGTGATAGTTCTTACTAGATCTTCATCTTTTCGGGTAACTTTAGAATCATCTTTTATTGTATCGAGAGCAACATAATCCAGACGTAGACCCAATAGGCTGTTGGCCACTGACAACAGAGCTATAGTTAGCAATAATTTTTTCATTTTTTCCCCTTATGCCCGACTTTACGGGTATTATTTTGAAAAATTAATATTACTTTTTATTCTTATTTTATAATAGTTTATTTTTTTGGCGCAAGTCAATGCTTTTGTGCGTTTTTTCTTGGGCAATGTTTTTCAGGTGGTATAGTAAAGGGTGAGATGGCTAATGGGCATATAGGTGGTTTTGTGCAAAAATAGTATTTTTTATATAGCTTTTTGCATGTCATTGCTTTTGCAATGGCTACTTCTTTGTTACACTAGAAAGATAATATAAAAGAAATTTATATAATTAGCAATTAAGGATAATAATGACAAAGTATATATTTGTATCTGGAGGGGTTATTTCTGGAGTTGGAAAAGGGGTTGCTGCGGCCTCTTTGGGCAGAATTTTAAAAGAGTACGGGTATAATGTGACTCTGATAAAAATTGACCCATATATCAATTATGATGCGGGGACATTGCGTCCCACAGAGCATGGTGAAGTGTGGGTAACTGATGATGGCGGCGAAATTGACTTGGATTTAGGGACATATGAGCGATTTTTGGATACTGATATTCCCAAAAAGAACAATATGACCACCGGTCAGGTATACAAATCGGTAATAGATCGGGAACGAAGTGGTGGATATTTGGGAAAAACGGTGCAGTTTATTCCCCATATTCCAGAAGAAATTTTAAGGCGAATAAAAGAGGCGGCCGAGGGTTTTGATATTGCGATTATTGAAATTGGCGGGACCGTCGGTGACTATGAAAATATTCCATTTTTATTTGCAGCCAAATCATTAGAGCGAGAACTTGGCCCGGAGAATGTAGCCTATGTTCTGGTGACCTATCTTCCTATTCCAAAGCATATTGGTGAAATGAAAACAAAGCCAACCCAACAAGCCATTAAATTGTTGCGCGAAGAAGGGATTTTCCCCGATTTTATTTTGTGTAGGGCAGAGCGTCCATTAGACGAGGCCAGAAAAAATAAAATTGATGCCAATGTCCATATATCATCAGATAATATTATCTCTGCGCCAGACATTGATACGGCCTATGAAGTGCCAGTTAATTTTGAACTTGAGAACTTAGGTAAGAAGGTATTAAAAAAATTACATTTAAAACCCAAAAAAGGATGTGATCTTTCTAGCTGGAAAAAACGGGTAGAAAGTATAAAACATCCAAGCAAGAAGATCAATGTAGCTATTATTGGTAAGTATATCAAATTAGGTGATTACAGTATTCCAGATAGCTATTTGAGTATTAAAGAGGCGTTAATTCATACGGGAGCTGAATTAGATACTGGCATTGAAATTACCTGGTTGAATGCAGATGATTTTATTGAAGATCCGGGTAAATTAAAAAAATTGGATAAGTTTGCAGGGATTATTGTTCCTGGTGGGTTTGGTGATTCTGGTGTTGAAGGCAAAATTTTGGCGATACAGTATGCCAGGGAAAATAATATTCCCTATTTGGGGCTTTGTTATGGTATGCAGCTTGCCATTGTCGAGTTTGCAAGAAATGTCTGTTCTTTGGATGAGGCCAATACGGCAGAAGTTGATCCTGGAACTAAATACCCTGTCATTGATTTGTTACCTGAGCAAAAAAGAGTTATGGAAAAAGGTGAATACGGAGGTACTATGCGTTTAGGTGCGTACCCTGCGATTTTGAAAGAGGGGACGCGGGTGTTTGATCTTTACGAGAATAACTCTCGACTTAGCAAAGATGCAAAACGTTTTGAGAGATTAGTTGAAAAAGGTTTATTTCCAGCTATCCCAGACAAAAAAGTGGTACTTGAGCGTCATAGACATCGATATGAAGTGAATCCTAAATTTATTGAGATATTGGAAGGTAATGGCCTTGTTTTTGCTGGATATTATGCACGTCAAGATGGTACAAATCTTATGGAATTTATTGAATTGCCTGATCATAAGTTTTTTGTAGCAACTCAGGCTCATCCTGAGTTCAAAAGTAGATTAGGCAATCCAGCGCCATTATTTTACGGATTTGTAAAAGCGTGCATAGAAAAGTAGGGGGTTATACTTTTTTTAAAAAATGAGAGCTGGAGTTGCGCCCCATGAAAAATATTATTAAATACTGACTATTTTTGCTTTATTTGCTACTCTTATAAGAGATATAACTAAATTTTATAAACGTAATAAATACATAAAGGATAAACATGATTTGTGTAGGGAAAAAAGCGCCTGATTTTAGCTGCGACGCAGTTATTAACAAGCAAATAAAAAAAGTAAAATTGTCTGATTTTGATGGAAAATATAAAGTAATCTTTTTTTACCCTCTGGATTTTACCTTTGTATGCCCAACAGAATTGCATGCATTTAATGAATTATTACCAGAATTTGAAAAAAGAAATGTCCAAGTGCTTGGTGTTTCTGTTGATTCTGCGTTTAGTCATTTGGCATGGTTAAATACGCCAAAAAATAAAGGTGGCATAGAAGGAATTGCGTATCCACTTTTGTCTGATATAAACAAGACTATAGCAAAAGAATACGGCGTTCTTGATGACTGTGAAGGTGTTGCCTTCAGGGGTGTATTTATATTAGATAAAGATAATATCGTACAAAGTATCACCATTAATAACTTAAGCTTGGGAAGAAATATTGCTGAATTTGTACGTATTATTGATGCATTGCAGTTTGTTGAGAAACATGGGCAAGTGTGTCCTGCTAACTGGAGCGCAGGCGAGAAGGCTATGAAGCCTACTTCTGAAGGATTAGAAGAATATTTTGTAAAAACAAGCTCCTATCTTTTAAAATTTTGTCTCACATAAGCCTGTAGCTTATCATATGCTTTACGTGCAGTTGAGCCATGTGGCTCATCAGTGAATAATGGATGTGGGTTTATATAGCGCATTTCATGAAGAATATCTTTTAGTACTACGGGCATTTTTTTGCTGAAATCTATGTCTTTATGATCTATGCTAAGGGCGTTTGCAAAGGCTGTTTGTACTTTTTCTCGTAAATCAGGATTTGGTGAAATAGCTTGGTATAACTTATTAAATATCGAATCTTGCAATGTGAGAGTAATATTCTCATCTCGCAATATATTATGTACAACATCCATTATAGAAATTAATATATAGTCACGATATATATTAATATTATCGCTTTTAATTTTTGCTATAATCGTATTTGTAGAGGGATGTAACTTTTCAAGGGCCTTAGGGATGCTTGCTAGATTTATAAATGGATGCTTTATATTGTGACCTATAATATTTTTTAAGAAATTAATAAAGCCTTTATCAAAATCTAACGAATGTTTTTCTATTTTTAGAGCATCTGAGAAATATTCTTTGTATGCACTTTCATATTTTTTAAGTTTTATCGCATAAAATAAATTATACATAATTGATTTGTGGAGACTTGATAAGTTATATAAAATTCTTTGTATTGCATCAGCTATAGGATACATAAGATAGTCATAATTGGGTTCTCGTTGGCTAATTTTATTTCCAATTATTCGTAAGGCCTTTCTATAATCATCAGTATCTGTTTTTTGTGTTATTTGGGCATATCTTTCTATAATGTTATTAGAGGCATATTCTATACATCGATCATTTACTCTTGCTCCTTTGGTAATTAAGTATTGTACAATGCTTATATTTGAATTTGGATTGCTGCAGGCACTCAGTAAGGGAGTGGTGCCAACAAAATCTTCTTGTGCAAGGCTTGCACCCTTATCAACTAAAAATTTTACGATATCCAGTGTTGTTTTTTCACTTTCGCATGCAAAATGGAGTAATGTTCGCCCACCTCTACCTGCATATCTTTCATTTATACCATGTGCACCAGTAACTTCTATCTCTTTTTTTATACGAGGGAGATCTCCATTATGAGCAGCTTTTATAATAGCTTGTGATATAAGCTTTTTATTTATAAAAACAAGACCAAAAAATATAAGAACAAAAATTGGTACAATTATTTTTTTCCTCATACTTATCTCTCTCTTTTTTTAATTTTTATTTTTTAAAAAACTCTTGATTTAGGGTAATATATTTATTTTATAAATGGCAAGAGTTATTTGAAAAAAAATTGGATCTAAAAAAGCAAAAATATCTTAATATGCTTTTTTGAACTGGTTTAAATAAAGCTATGCTTTTCCTCTTTATTTTTTAAAAAAATAAAGAGGAAGGAGCGAGCTCCTTCCTCTTTGTATCTATTTTTTTTGTTTAGAAGCGAGTAACGTATACTTTTTTAATTTGTTTTCTATATTTATCGTTACACTCTTTTTTTTCATCTTTAAATTGCTTAATCTTTCTTAAGTGTTGAAGGGCACGGTTTAATTTTTTGCTGATATTTCTACAAGCTTTGCTAAAGAACATCCAACTGAAAAGTTTTTGATTGAAGGTAGCACTTTCTTCGAGCCAAACAGCAGGGTAATCAGTATTAAGAGATCTTCTAGATGGGAACCATTGTTCATAATAGAGATCACATACATCGTTTGTGAGCTTTTCATAGTCGTATTCTGGATCTTCTTTGAATGCTTTAAGAATTTTGTATTGCCTGAGTGCTTGCGTGTAGCAAAAGTAAGTTTTGATAGCAATAGAAGTGCTTGTTATCGCCGTAAGGGCAGCAGTCGTTGCAATAACTACTTTTTCCTCGTGTTTCTTCAATTTTTCTTCTATTATTATCTATTCTATATCTTTTGCACACCTTCCAGCTAGACCAAGTATTGCACCAACAGGTAAAGAAATTATGCTTGCTAAAATAAGTTTATTTGAAAGCTTTTCATTTCCCGCGCCAGATGCTATGAGTGCACCGATAAAACTTGTGATCCCTGCAACAAGAGGTATACCAGACGCAATAAAAAATTTATCTGAAGTCTCTATTTTTGCTTTTAGGCAAGCATTGCTTGATAGTAAAGTTATAAAAAATGAGAGTAATACAAAATACTTTGTTGCGTTTTTTTGATCTGACTTAAACAAAGTCACGTTTTTCCTTTAATTTTTACAATAAAAATATAATAAAAAAAAGTAACTATTCAGGTGCCTTTTAAAAATAACACAAGCTCTGTAATTTTGAAGAAAAAAAGTTGGCCTAGTAAGGGGTGAAAACCTCCTCAATCCGCTCATCCTTCCTTCGATACGCTGCTTTGCAGCTACTCAGGATGAGCGAAAGAGTATTTGCCTGCCCTGAGCATGACGAAGGGTCGAAGGACTGTGCTTCCTATTAAAAAAAGATGTTGTATTG
>Ga0180433_10005365_pt1 | contig 17403 bp, 15 predicted proteins | sample SS_ome_8_FD_132980 | JGI IMG/M metagenome (GOLD analysis project Ga0180433, IMG submission 132980) | Hypersaline lake sediment archaeal communities from the Salton Sea, California, USA - SS_1_D_1 metaG | ecosystem: Environmental > Aquatic > Non-marine Saline and Alkaline > Hypersaline >... | reverse complement strand
TTGGCCGGTCGGTGAATGACCGCAATAGTTACCGCTTGACCACCCTGACCACTATCAGGCTCGTATCGTCGATTTGCCTGGCGAGCCCGACAAAGCGCCGTCTGTAAACGAGGATTTCCTGTATCATCTGCTCGGCCGAATCGGCTGTGAGTTTCTTCGCCGCCTCGAGCAATCTGTCTTTGCTCCATAGTTCGCCCGAGAAGTCTGCTGCATCGATCAATCCGTCGGTGAAGAAGAGCAGGCAATCGCCCTCCTTCAGCTTAAGGGTCTCCACTTCATATTCGGCTTTCGGATCGACTCCGAGGACAAGACCGCCTTTCTCCAGATCGGTAATCTCACCGTCTCTCAGAAGGATCGCCGGCTCGTGCCCGCAGTTGCAGTAGGTAATGGTCATGTCATCGACGTCAATAGCGGCGTCAAATAACGTAATGAACTCGCCATCCCGGCACTCATCGCACGCCATTCTGTTGATTCTGTTGACAATCTCCCTGCCGCAGTCGGCCTTGTCCCGGTCGCCACAATACGCCTGGAAATCTCCGATGGTATCGGCGAAAGCCTTGACGGCGCCTCGAAACGAACTCATCATAATAGCGGCCGGTATTCCTTTGCCGATTACGTCGGCAATGGTTACATCTATGGAATTCTCGCCCAATCGATGAAAGTCGTAAAAGTCGCCGCCGACGTCGAAGCAGGGAATATATATGGCGGCAATATCCAGACCCGGCACATGAGGGGCCTTTTCCGGTATCATTCTCCGCTGAATCACGCCCGCCAGCCGCATCTGCTCGGCCATTCGCGCGCCCTCGAGCGCCTTTGCATAAAGCCTGGCGTTTGTAATCGCCACCGCGCATTGCGAGGCAACCGTCCTTGCGAGATTGATGTCGTCTTCGAGGAAGTGCTTGGGTTTGGGGCTGTATAGTCTGAGCACGCCGAGGTCGCGGCCCTTGAAACTCATCGCGACGGTGAGCTGGCTGACGAGACCTTCCTTGATCGCGGCCTCTTTGTATTTGACCCTGTCGTCGACTCGCACGTCGTCCAGGACCACCGCTTCGCCCGCAAAGGCAGCCTTAATCACAGTATCATTCTTGGATACCTCGCCCTTGTTGCGGTATTCTTCGCTGAGCCCGTAGGTGCTGCACATCTTCAAATCACCCGCCTCTTCGTCCAGCAGCCTGATCGAGCACGCCTTGACGCGGACGATCTTCACCGCCGCTTCGGTCAGCTTATCCAGCACCTCCTGGAGCGAGAACTTCCCCGCGACAAGGGTACCGAGCTGATAAATCTGCTCGTCTCTCTTAATCTGTTCTTTAGTCTTTCTCACAGCAATCCCGTCAAAATCTCAAATAGACGGGATTATAACCGACCTCCAGCAAGCCGTGAAGTCTAAATTGGCCTATTGCTCGCTTGCGGTTCGCTTAGATATCCATTAGCATATTGCCATATTGGCGTATAGGGCAATAGTCAATAGTCAATAGTCAATTGCTTATGGTTGCAAGGCATATAATCTTCAGCGGTAGCGTTCAGGGCGTGGGCTTCAGGTTCACCGCTCACCGGATGGCGGGCCGCCACCAACTGACCGGCTTCGTCCGCAATCTCAGAGACGGCACGGTCGAGATGCTCGCCCAGGGAAAGGCCGAAGATATTGATGACTGCATAAGAGATATTCAACAATCCATGCCCGGCCACGTCAGAGATGTTAAAATCGAAGAGGTCCCGCCCAATCCGAGACACACGGATTTCAAGATAACGTTTTAGTTCTAAGTCTCCTGTTGTTCTCGTTGGATTTTCAGACTTAAGACGAAAATCGCTTGACTTTTCACCAGTTGAGTTTCCATAATATTGAAGGAAAGTCAAGTTTAGCTGCTGGTTGTGAACAAGGGAAACCACTGAGGTGAGTTTCATGGGAAGAATTGTAGTAAAGGTCACGGTTACCAATCCAATCGATAAAGCGAAGTCTCGAACGTTTGACGCGTTGGTCGATACGGGCGCGAGTATGCTAACATTGCCAAAGAAATGGAAAGAGGATTTAGGTAGTTTCGCAGAAACGCGGATTGCGAAAGTGGAATTCGCGGACCAAAACATTAAGGAAGTCGAAATATGTGGGCCCGTATCTATTCAGATTGAAGGATTTCAAAAGATTTTCAATGAAGTGGCTTTCCTGGAAATGAATTCCTCCGACGGCACTTATGAACCGTTGATAGGTTATATCCCATTGGAGCAATCAGGAATATTGGTGGACATGCTTGGTCATAGACTGAAAGCAGCTCAGTATCTGGATCTAAAATAGCAAGTCAATGAGGCAGTTCTCTATTTGCAGCCTCGCTATTCTCCGAGATGGCGGATGATGCCGTGCTTGCGGGGGATTACGAGGTCGGCTTTTCTAGTCGGCCCGTCTTCCTTGACGGCATAATCAACGTCCATGATTTCGACGAACTCGGCGGTGTACTCTTTCAGCACGCCGCAATATTCGAGTATCTTGCCGGCCTTTATCATCTCGAGCACGACTTTGTGGCCGATATATCTTTCCAGCAAAGGCTCGAACGAAGTGCCGGCCGAGCCCACCAGTTCCTGCTTCATCTGGCTTACATATTTGTCCTGTGTGGTCAGAACCTTGCCCGCCGGCGTCGCTTTCTTTGCCTGGCTAATAAGCAGATTGACGATCTCGACAACCGAATCGCGCACGGTTCGAAAGACATTGAGTATTTTTCTTTTCAGCCTGCGCCACAGCCCGGGATGATACGTTCGCTTCAGCTCTTTCTCTCTCTCGGTCTTATTACGATCGCTCAGGGCATCGTGAAAACGTATCACCGCAACGATATTCGGATACTCGTACTTGTACAGAATGTAGCTTGCCTCATCGTGGCCGTCGGCGTCTTGTTGCTTCTCGGGATAGACAAACTCGAGCCCCGTGTTTTCAACGCGCAGCGTGCCCCAGATGGTCTTGCCCGAAGTATCTTCGAGCGTCACCATGTTGCGCTCGAAATCTCTGAGACACTTATCCCTGCTTCTCTTCCTCACAAACGCCGCAACGCCTGCGGCGCAGATGATGAAGATAATCGTCAAAGCTGTCGCACTGTCACCAAACATAAAATCCACCTAACAATCTGTCATGAATCCATCCACCGTCATTCCCGCAAGGTATGTGTTTTGGAAAACTTGGCATTCGTGACCATTCCCGAACTTGACCTATCGCTGTACGGCAGTGCAAGCTCGAGGCTATCACCTATTTTCTTTAATGCCAACTGGCTGGCAGCCTCATCCTGATTGCCGTTTATCGGGATGGGGCCGGTCCTTCCCGCACTACACCTGGGCCAGCAGAACAGTATAATTCTTGCCGTAGAATTTAGCACACTTCGGGCAGGTTGTATAGAAGAAGTACATCTTCCGCATCTGACGGGCCTTGCCCCTGACGTATTCAGTCATAGCCCCGGCCCACTTGCCGGCGTCCTTGTACGGCCCCTCAAAGACCTTGGTCAGAAAAGTCCCGGATATCCTGACCATCTCGGAATCGGGAACGTCCTTCGAGACCGCAATATAGACGTCGGATCCCCAGAGAGATTTCTCGTCCGAGAGCATAAGCGGCTCGGGCGCCAGAGCTCCGGCCTTCTGAATCTTCTCCATGTTCCTGACCATTACCTTGCCGAAGTTCAGCGGGATATGAAGGAAACTTGTGACGTGGTCCCTGACGAACAACCTGTTCTCGAAAGTCACCTCCTTCTCATCCCACGGCTCGGGATCGAACCTCGGACAACAACTCGTCTCCGAATTCTCGTAAAGTTTGTCCATGATCGTAACCTCACTTTCCTGAAGACATCCAGGTCCACGTTAGTGACAAAACGCGCGATGGAATCTGACGGCTTTCAGGCACAAAATGTAATCTGAATAAATATACAATTTCTCCCCGGCACATTCAATTCCTGCCTATTATCGCTGCCTCACTGGCTTTTGCCACCAAATTGTTTCTCTATCATTATCCGGAGTATGACTCTGTCGGTCTCGATCATTCCCTGCGTGCTGATTTGCCCTACGTTCCTGAGTGTCTGCTCGGGCGTAAAGGCAATGATGCCGTCGCTGTCTTTGACGTCGAGTCCGTGCAGCGAGAAAAGTGCCGCCTGAACCGCGGTCCCTGCCGCCGTCGCCAGTTTGAGCGCGCAACTGGCCTTCGCCCCGTCGCAAATGACCCCGGCCAGGTCACCGATCAGGTCCTTTATGGCGCTTGCTATCTGGCGCAGGTTGCCTCCCATGAGATAGGCCACTCCTGCGGCGGCCCCGGCCCCGGCCGCAACCGAGCAGCCGCAGACGGCCGACAATCTGCCGGTATGCGATTTAATGTAGCCCGTTACTACATGGCTGAGAGCTATGGCTTTAAGGACTTGTTTCGGGTCCAAATTGCTCATGTGTTCCTTCACCGCCCAGATGGGCAGGACCGCCGTCAGGCCCTGGTTGCCGCTCCCGGCCGAACTCATCGCGGGCAGTTTTGCCCCCGACATTCTCGCATCACAAGCCGAGGAAGTCAGTATCCTGGCATCCAGTATCATGTCCTTCTTGGCAAATCCCTTTTCGACCAGCAGTTCGAGCGTTTTGCCCACGGCCAGCCCGCCGCCGAACGTCAAGCCGTGTTTCGACAGCTCCAGATTGTATTTCACCCCTTCCATGACGAAATCGAAGTCTTCATCGTCCATTTCCTCGACTAGAGCGATCAATTCCTCCAGCGTTCTGCTTCTAAGGAATTCTTCGAGCCGGTAAATCTCGCTGTGGTCTTCGGTCGAGCTTGAAAGAAGAGTGTGGTTCTGTACGGGGACTCCGTTGTGCTTGAGGCTCTTGAGATCGTCGTGCGAGTCTTCGATTACCGCTTCGGCCACTTCGCCGGCGGTTGTCAGTTTTGCCTTTATGTATATGCCCTCTTTGTCCTTGAGCAGGTCAATTTTGACTTTGCCTGCCTCGATAAGACGTCGAGCTTTTTCCATGGAATCGCCCGTAATGGGCTCGAGCACTTGCAGTTTGAGATTGGGATCTCCGCCATAAAATCCCAGCGCACCGGCCCAGGCCGTTCCAACTGCTCCTTCGGCGCCTGGAATCGACACGGCGAAGGCGTTCTTGTATATGCCCGGATCGACCCAGAGTTCCATAGCCTCAAGCTCTCTGTCCGACAAAAGGGATCCGGCTGCCGCCGTGCATAGCGCCACCGCCGCCGGCTCGGTGCACCCCAACGCGGGCGCTACCTGAATTCTCAGAATGTCTTTGATCGTATACAAATCGTCACCTTCTCACACCGGCTCGGAATCACTTGTCCGCCGCCAGAAGCTTCTTCATTACTTTTGCCAATCGCTTTATTCCTTCTTCGATCTCGTCTTCGTTCGAGTTCGAGAAGTTCAGCCGCAGCGTGTTTTTTCCGCCCTCATCGACATAGAACGCGCTGCCGGGCACGAACGCCACGTTTTCTCCGCCGGCAAGATCGAACAGTCGCAGCGCCGAGACCCTTTCAGGCAGAGTGACCCAGATGAACATTCCCCCCTCAGGTCTGGTGAACTTGACTTCTTCGGGGAAGTGTTTCTCGATGCTCGACACCATCCGGTCTCTTTGGCTCTTGTAGGCCTCTCTTATCCCGGCAATATGTTCGTCGATATCATTGTCGCACAGATATTTGTAAACGATCCTCTGCGAAAAATAGTTCGAGTGCAGATCAGATGCCTGCTTTGCGACGACTATGCTCTCCATCACGTCTTCCGGCGCGCAGATCCATCCGAGTCTCAGTCCCGGCGCTACTATTTTCGAGAACGAGCCCAGCAAAACGACATTTCCCTGGAGGTAACTGCTGATCGGAGGCACCTCTTCTCCGGCGAATCTCAACTCGCCGTATGGATCATCCTCAATTAGAATCGTGTCACGATCCTTGAAAATATCGGCGAGTTCGAGCCGCTTCTGCCTGGAATAGGTTATGCCCGAGGGATTCTGGAAGTTCACAACCGTGTGAAACAGTTTTACCTCATTTATATCCAGAGCCCTTTCGAGCAGGTCGGTGTCTATTCCGTCTTCCTGCAGCGGCACGGGGATGAACATCGGCTCAAAAATCGAAAACGCCTGGATCGCTCCGAGATATCCCGGCCGCTCAATAATGACCCGATCACCCGCGTTTAAGAATACTTTGCCGATTAGGTCCAGGCCCTGCTGCGAACCGTTGGTGATTAGGATTTCATCGGGCGTTACTTCCAGCCCTTTCTTCGTGGAATACCATTCGGCTATGTATTGCCTCAGGGGCAGATAGCCCTCGGTCGTGCTGTACTGAAGGGCATTCTCGCCGTCTTCGGCCAGCACTCTTGCAGCCGCTTCGGCAAGATCTTTGACCGGGAAGTACTGCGGATTCGGCAGACCGCCGGCAAATGATATGACCTCCGGATCTGCCGTGACTTTCAATATCTCTCTGATGAACGATTTGTGGGCGTTGGCCATTCTATTGGCAAATAGGTTATTCATGAGATAATTCTTTCTCCGTCAATCAGCCGCCAACGGCAATCGCCCAGTCGGAGCGATATGGCGCCTTCCAGACGTGCTTTTTAGGGCCAAGAGTTCCTATTTTGACTTCCTTGTATTCTTTTTTCGTATCAACGGCTATTGCCGGCTGTGCGCCGGACATAGCAGACAAATCCATGTTTATCGACGAAGCATTCTCTTTATAGAAAATGCATTTTTCCCCGGAGGCAGCCGACAGCACGTAGCTGCCTTTGCTCATGCCATTAGCCCTTTGCATGTCCAGTTTGAAGCGATTTTTCACATGCCAGAACGTGTAGTGTGTTCGCAGTTGCTCCGGATTCGGATAGGGATAAGGGCTGTCGGGGTAGAAGCCGTAGAATCCGCCCATGCCGCCGGCCATTGTCTCCCACCACAGCAGCCGTCTCGTTCCGTCCATGTCAAGATTGAAGCCGTCTCGCTTATAGCTGTGCCTTTCCTCGTACAAATGCGGCCGCGTCGGATCTCCGTCCATGTCTTCGACGATTTCATTGTAGTCCGCCGGTCCGTGCCGCGTCGCCGTCAGCGCCACGTTGCGCCCGAATCCATCGTATGAGTTGAGATTCGAAGGGCCTTTGAGTACATGGCCTCTCGCACACAACAGATGCTGCCAGCCGAGATGCTCGTGCATGTAGGCCGCCCATGAGTTCAACTGCTTGGTGTTCGTCCATTCGTGAAGGTCGAATCCGTACCCCATCGTCCATCCGGGCAGCGGGCCGAGCCTCGCGGCGATGTAGCGCTGCAGGCGCCTGTCGGCGCTGCCGTTGATGCCGCCGGGAACGCCTATCGGCGTCCATCTGCGCGATTCATCGCCCCATGCCCAGATGTGAACGCGCCCTCCCGATGCGTGGATCGTTTTAATGATCGTCTCCAAAACTCGGAATGCCGCCGGGTCCGGATTCTCGCTGTCGTGCTTGTTGTGCTCTCTGACGCCGAGCTTGAACCAGTTGTTGTTGACATGTACGAACATAATCTCGAACCCGTTGGCCAGAGCTTCTTTCAGGCAGGCCTTTGCCTTCTTCTCAACCTGCCGCAAATCCGCTCCGAACTCGTCCAGATACGCCGGATATTTGACCCTGCTCATGAAGGCGTTGAACAGATATCCTCGCAGGTCAGTTTCGTCCGTCGTCTGGATCGCGTACTTGTTGCCAACATGCGTGAGAAAGCCCCGGATGTTCGGATTGGGATTCTCCGCAATGGATACCGCTCCCGTGCGGCCGTCAAGCTCCGGCACATTGCCTGACGTCTTGAAAGTCCACTTGCCGGATCGAGTCCCGGTGAACCGGAAACGCCACGTATCGTCGCCGTCGTAAAACATTTCCGTCGAACGTTTCCTGCCGCTATCGACGTGCGTGAAAGTCGCCCGCGCCGGAAGATCGAACGGATTGCCCGAATGTGAGACATCTTTGATGCTCCATTCCATACACTGCCACATAACGCCCTTTCGGTTGCCAAAGTCTCCGCTTTGGTTCTCTTTAACCGCCTCGACCAACAATTTCAATGCGTGGTTCTCCATTTCGGGGCTGCGGATTTTCGCGTCGTTCCAGGCTATGATAAGATCCAGGCTCGGCACAACGACCATTGCGCGCGGGCCGCCGTGGCCGAAACAGCCGTATGCACCCGTCGGCACGTCGGGCCAGTGCCGCTTGCCTTGTCTGCTGACGCCGTTCGTCCACCAGAGCCAGCTATAGCTGCCGACGTGGTCGCACTGATTGTCGGGGATGTTCTTCGAGCCGATGGAACGCTGCTTTGGGATCATCTCGGCCGCCTTGTTGCCCGCCCGTGGAATCGAGTTCGCCAAAGGGCTCGTAACCGCCATCGTCGCGTGTTCGGGACTGATGAGCTGCTTGTCTTTCCATTTGCCTTTTCGCAGATACAACAAGCCGAACCGAGCAAAATCGCGAGGCGAGATCGCCAGCCGGCCGGGTCTGTTGCCGGTGCCGAACGCCATGAAAGTTGGATTGTCCTGGCATTGAATCTTGTCGGTCAGCATCGGATGGAAGACTTTGGCATCCACATTGTCGAAGTCGGCGCCGTAGACTTTCTTGAACAGCGTGTCCCAGAACAGCGCCATCTGCCAGTCGTTATAGGCGTACGCCGTCCCGGGCGCCTCGGCAAGTCCGTAGCACGATATCTGATTGGCGAAATGCCTCCATGTAATGCCGCGGTCTTTATAACCGAGGGTCTTGTTGATCTTATTCAGTCGAGGCTCCCACTTAACGGCCCGCTCGTCGAGGCTGGAAATCTTGCCGTCCTCAAGAGCCTTGAACAGAAAGTGCGCGTAGAGAGGTTTCGCCGCCGAGGCAACGTCTTTTCGCTTGCCGGCGTCGCCCCAGGTATAGACCATATACCCGTGCCGGACAACGCAGCCGAACCCTCCGGCGTAGTCGCTTAGCTCTTTGAGTTTCTTCGCGTCCAGGGCGACCTGCTCGGGACTCTTCGTCGCCCACTTCTTGCCGGGATATACTTGTTCCGCCTCGACAGCTCCGGCGCAGGCCAGAAGAGCAATAGCGAATATCTTGATCAGCTTCATGGTCGTTCCTTTTAATAATTCGTGACTCAGTGTCGCGGGCATCCTGCCCGCGATTCGAGGGCGGGACGCCCTCGACACGGAGCGGTGTGCAGTGCACACCCTACCTGTCTTCCAGGTTATCCTTGACCAGCGAACCGTCCAGCTTCTTATGATCGCTGGTGACGTCTATCAGGACATTGTCGGCAAATACGACGTTCTTGCTGGGATCGCCCTTGACTGCCAGCGCCTTCGGGCGCAGGCCCGAAAAGAGATTTCCGACTACCGTGATGCCGGATGTGCCGTCGAGGACCATGCCGCCTGCGGCCTGATCGTTGGCCGAGCGCCTTGTTTTGTCTTCGCCGATATAGCTGTTGGAGAAGTTATTGCCGGTGACGGTGATGCGGCCGCTTTTTGGCCCGATGTTCAGAGCGTCGCTGCCCATGATTGTGAAGGCGTTGGCGCTGACGGCACAGCCATGCGCATCCCGCAGCGCGATCCCGCCGCTGGCGTCATGAGCAATCACGTTGGGCTAAGCGCGATGCCGTAGCAGTCCCGATCAAGCACTATGGCGATGCCTTTGCACTCCTCGATCATGTTACCCGAGACGACCGAGCCGTAGGTGTTTTCAATGACCACCCCGTTACCGAGATGGTCGTCGAGGCAGTTGCCCGTCATGCAGAGGTTGAAGCCGTCGGTGAATCGCAGGGCGTCGTTGTTTTCCTCGAACTGATTGGCCGAGACGACGACATCGTGACAGCCGATTGCGTTGAGGCCGGTCTTCTTGTTATAGGTAATCAGCGAGTTGCATATCCGCGGATCTTCGTAGCAGAAATACAACTGGATACCGTCGCCGCCGTGATAGCTAACGGTGACGCCGTCGATGAAGATTTCGTTTATCCGTCGGCACTCGATGCCGTGGCCGCTCTTTTCGTTGCCCGTGATACGAAAATCGGTAAGGCGAATCCGCCACAGTTCTGACTTTCGATTGTCGCCGGCGCTGGAATGCTGGAGTATCAAGGCGCTTTTGCCCTCGGTATTGACGTTCTTGATGTGCGTAGCTGTCCCGGCCCCTTTGATAAGAACATCGCCCTTACTGACTCTCAAAGGCTCACTGATCTCAAACGTCCCCGGCGGCAGACTGACAACTCCGCCCTCATCCGGCAGAGCATCGAACGCCGCCTGAATACTCGGGTATTTGTAAGCGTCAATAACCGCCCGTGCCCCCGGCAGCCGAATCCCCTGCTCTTGGTTGCCTGCCGAACATGGATGAAGCAAAATCGCTGATATCCCAATTAGCATTATAAGAAGTGGGCATGTCCGTTTCATTTTGTCTCTCCTTTACTTAAGCCAGATCAAAAAAGCGGCGGTATTGCTTTAAGAACGCAATCCGCCGCCATTGAAGATTGATCATCGATGGTGGGGCAATACCGTAAGGCATCCCCAAGGGAGCCCCACCCTACACGCCATTAGCCGGACTTCGCTATTGATTCCTTCGCTGCCTTGATTACGTTCTCGGCGGTTATGCCGAACTTCTCGAAGCAGGTTTTTGCCGGGGCGGATGCTCCGAAGCCGGACATGCCGATGAAGATGCCGTTGTCGCCGATGTATTTGTGCCAGCCCTGCTCGACGGCCGCTTCGATTCCGACTCGAGCCTTGACCGCCGGCGGAATTACCGAATCTTTGTACTGCTGATCCTGCTCGTCGAACAGCTCCCAGCAGGGCATGCTGACCACCTGTGCGGCGATTCCTTCTTTGGCCAGGCCTTCGGCGGCACACAAGGCGAGCGAGACTTCCGAGCCGCTGGCCAGAAGCACAACGTCGGGTTTGTCGGCAGCGACCAGGACATAAGCGCCCTTCTCAACGTTAGCCGCCGAGCCGTACTTGTCCTGATCGAGAACAGGTAGTCCCTGCCGCGTCAGCAGCAGAGTCGCAGGTCGGTCGCGGTTCTCAAGCGAATATTTCCATGCCTGCGCTGTTTCATTGGCGTCAGCGGGACGGAAGACGAGCAGGTTCGGGATCGCCCGCAGCGCAGCGGCGTGCTCGACCGGCTGATGCGTCGGGCCGTCCTCGCCAACGCCGATGCTGTCGTGCGTGAATACGAATATGCTCGGATACTTCGAGAGCGCCGCCACGCGGACCGCGCCTCGCATATAGTCGGAGAAAACGAGGAACGTCCCGCCGTAAGCGCGGGCCAGGCCGCTTACGGAAATCCCGTTCAGGATCGAGCCCATCGCGTGCTCGCGAATGCCGAAACGCAGATACCTGCCGTCGCGCGAGTCCTTCTGAAAATCCTTCGCCTCGGGCCAACTGGTATTGTTCGAAGGCGTCAGGTCCGCCGAGCCGCCCATAATCAGCGGCAGCTTCGGCATCAGCGCCCCGAGGACCATGCCGGAGGCCTTTCGCGTCGCGACCGAACTTCCCGCCTCGAACTCGGGCAGAGCCTCGGCGAGATCTATGGGCAGCTTGCCGGCCGCGGCATCCTGCAACTGTGCGGCCAGATTCGGATGCGCCTTGGCGTAATCTGCGAACATCTTGTCCCACGCCGCCTCGGCCTGCTCGCCCTTGTCCTGAATCTGCTGCATGTGGGTCTTGACTTCGTCGGGAACGTAGAACTTCTTTTCGGGGTCCCAGCCGAATTCTTCCTTGATGAGTTTGATTTCGTCATCACCGAGCGGAGAGCCGTGGGCTTTGGCCGTATCCTGCATGTTCGGGCTGCCGTAGGCGATATGCGTGCGGAGCTTTATCATGTTCGGTCGTTGGTTCTCAGCCTCGGCGTTATCCAGGGCCTTTGAGAGGCTCGCCATATCGTTGCCGTCGCCGGGGACTTCCTGAACGTTCCAGCCGTACGACTCGAAGCGTTTGGCCCGGTCCTCTGTGAATGAAAGCTCGGTCTTGCCGTCTATGCTGATGTAGTTGTCGTCGTAGACAACTACAAGATTGTCCAGACCCAAGTGCCCGGCTAACGAGCAGGCCTCGGAGGCGACGCCCTCCTGAAGGTCGCCGTCGCTGGCGATGACGTATATCTTGTAGTCGATGACCGGAAAGCCCTCGCGGTTGAAGTGGCTTGCCAGATACTTCTGTGCGATCGCCATTCCCACAGCGTTGGAAATCCCCTGGCCCAAGGGCCCTGTAGTGACCTCGACGCCGAGATCCGGACTGTATTCCGGGTGTCCGGGCGTCTTGCTGCCCCACTGGCGGAAGTTCTTCACCTCGTCGAGGCTCAGACCATAACCATTCAAGTGCAGCAGGGCGTACAGCAGCGCGCTGCCGTGCCCGGCCGAGAGGACGAAACGGTCGCGATTGTGCCATTTCGGATTGGCCGGATTGTGCTTCATATATTTGGCCCACAGCACGTAGGCCGCCGGCGCCATGCCCATCGGCATGCCGGGATGCCCCGAATTGGCCTGCTGAACGGCCTCCATCGACAAAAATCGAATAGTCTGTACGCAAAGCTCGTCAATCTCCGACAAGCCGGTATTATTGGCAGATACACTCATCACGAATTTCCTGTAACTAAAGACCCAAATACGCTTCAGCGAACACTACGAAACCCGTAAGATAACCCCTTTTTCCGGTTTTGACAAGTCATTATCGCCACGATACCACCACTTTTGTCAACTCTTTGCAATCAGGATGCAAAATCCATGCGGGTTATTTCCCAGACTCCATTCTCTCGTGAGGAGTTTAACTTAACCGTGAATGGAGCGAGTGAGCATCTCAATGATCTTGTTGGGGGCTCCCGGCTCGCCGGCGTTGACGTCCCGGCATGGAAAATCGGAGTAGGTGCGGCGTACCGAGCTGACAAGTTTCCGGCGGACGACAAGCATTATGGCATTGTTACCTGAAGTCAACAGCGAATCGACACTGCTGCGCCAGCCTCGGCCGCGGAGTTCCAGAGGTCCGAACTCGTCAACAACGATCAGGTCGGCGGATTCCGTCGCCTCTTTGCTAAGGGCGGCGTTACCGAGTTTCAATCCATCCTCAAGGAAAGTGAAGTGCCCGGTCACGCTGGCGACTATTTCACGTCTTGCCAGGGGCGCCCGATTACTATCCCGCAAGTCAAGGACGTCAAATCCTGTTAATCGGCCATCGCGATAGAGGGACGGCGCCAAAATACCGGCAACGTTAAATCCTTCGGCGCGGGCAATCCCAACAAAATCAGCCAGAGCGGTCGTCTTGCCGGAGTGCTTTTCACCCACCCAGAGAATCAGTCTGTCCATCATTGACGGCATTGATGAACCTCTTTTCACCGACTGATAAGAATTCGGCCTGTCGCATGTTGATCAAAAAACGTATGCGGCGACGCCAAATATCCATAGCCCCACGGTAACAGCAAGAATGCCGTTAGTAACGACGCTCGGCCTCAGCTTGAAAGGAGCCCGGAAAGCTGTGCCGATCCGTTCACCGAAACGGCAAGTCAACGGTACCAGAACCGCACACGCCAACGCCGCCATGGTCCCGCTCACACCCACGTGGCGCACCATTTTGGCGAAACCGCCCTGGACCCAATGTTCATAACGAAAGAGGTACAGCATCATGAAGGCAAAAAGGGCATAGCTCAGATAGGCAGCCGCCGCGGCGGAAATCGACCGGTTCCTGATCTTGAGCACTCCAAAAAACAGATCGTAGGACATCCCGGTCAAAAGGATGCCGAGAAGGTGGCAGGCGAAAAACGGCACATTTAAAAACTTGTATAACATCGCGCAGGCGGCGATAAGCGTGGCCGTACCCGTCCGAGGGTAATATACCCGGGCAACAGTCATCACTACAAAACCTATGGCGGTCAGGGGGACTGATGCATAAGGCATGCTTGTTCGATACAGTGCATCACCCAACACCGCCTCTGAAACTCCCCAAAGCCCGCCAAAGAACAACAAGGCCAGTACATGTTCCTTCTTCATAGCGATACTCCTTAGACCAACGGTTTCCTTATTTCAACTGAACGCATTATAACACTCATTTTCCATCCGGCCAGTATCTGCCAAAAATTTTGAGTTCGTCGTCAGGGCCGGCAACCTGCTCCAGGATAAAATCTTCCGAACTTCTCGTGAGCAACTGATAGTAGTCGTAGTAAATGCCGTCCGAGGTTTCGGTATATTGTTCGAGGATACCCGTCACGCCATAAAAATATTGCCCTAATTCTACGTATGGGTGATAAATAACGCCTTTTTCTTTGTCGGCGTTCATATAGTCCGAAACCCAGCATACCTGGTTCGGATCGGCATCATTTGCAAGCACGTAGTTGTCGTAAGCTTTTCCATAGCCGAGACCCGTTACCGACACGTCGGTGACTTCAATCAGCATTGATTCGTATTTTTCAGCACGGTGGTCGGAAACCACACGCCCGTCAAGACTATCAGCAGGCGCGCCGATCTTATCAACCCCTACGATCAGCGGCCCCGGGACAGGATTGTTTACATCTGCAACGGCCAAAGCGGAACCATATTCGCTCTGGTACTGCAGGAACGTTGTACCTTTGAAGTCTTCTACCAAAACGTTGGCCAGAGAGACCCAATCACCGACGGCCGCGCCGTCAAATGCGTCGCTCGACCAGCCTTTGACTTGAACGGCTCCCCAGCCGTTAGGATATATGGGGTCCTGCAAAACGAGCCTCGGCCTGCCGCCGCTTCGTTTGTGCGTGACTATCCCTCCGAGGCAATCGACCACGTTGCCATTTTGAGGACTAACTCCGTTGGCGTCTTTCGTATACTGGATTTCGTAGATTGAAAGCTCACCGGGCTGGTCCGCCTGGAAATCTTCCGAACTTCTCGTGAGCAACTGATAGTAGTCGTAGCAAATGCCGTCCGAGTCTCCGGTGTATTGTTCGAGGATGCCGGTCACGCTATAGAAATACTTACCAGCTTGAATATAAGGATGATAAATCGCGCCTTTCTCTTTGTCGGCGTTCATATAGTCGCAAATCCAACAGGCTGCGTTCGGGTCTTCGTTGCTTGCAAGCAGGTAGTTGTCGTAAGCTTTTCCGTAGCCAAGACCCATTACAAACACGTCGATAACCCGAATGAGCATTGATTCGTATTTCTCGGCACTATAGTCGGGCACCACCCAGGCGTCAAGGCTCTCGGCGGGCGCGTTAATCTCATCAACCGCAACGATCAGCGGCCTTGGAAGAGGATTTTTTACATCCACAACGGTCAAAGCGGAGTCATATTCGCTCCGATACTGCAGGAATGTTGTGCTCTTGAATTCTTCGACAAAAACGTTGGTCAGCGAGACCCTGTCACCTACGGCAACGCCGTCAAAGACGTCGCTCGACCAGCCCTTGACCTGAACGGCGCCCCAGCCGTCGAGATGATTTGGGTCCTGCAGAACGAGCCTCGGCCTGCCGCCGCTTCGTTTGTGAGTTACAACGCCTCCGAGGCAATCAACCAAATTGCCATTTTGAGGACTCACTCCATTGGCGTCATCAGTATACTGGATTTCATAGATTGAGAGTTCAACAGTCTGCGACGTGCTGACTGATGCGGTTGCGGCTACGACAATTGCCAATAAAATCATCGCTCTGCTCGGTTTTCTTTTCACCTTCTTGCTCCTTGTTTGTGTCTCCGTTGCCGTGGTGTTCTCCTTTGCGTTTGCGTGTCAGACCTCAAGGATACCAGTCGGGATCGCCGAGAGGAGGCACTTCGAGATCGCCAGGCCAACCGGATTTCCAGACCGACGGTATCCACCGGACGTGATAGTCACAGTAGAGCACCGAGCCGCCCAACACGCCGCCGGACCTGGCGTGGCGGGCGCTGAAGGCCTTCGGATAGCTGCCGCAATATTTCCCTGCCGTGGCGTTGTAAGCCGCACCGCCGTAGCCCTTCTCAGGGTCCAGCAGTTGATCGAAAAGCAGAATCAGCCGGGACGGATTTTTCACGGACGTCGCCCTCAGGAAACTTGGCATACGCCAGTCCGTTCCTTCGGCTCCGTAAGGCGGCCAGCAATTCTCGTCGAGTTCGAGGCACGAATTCATCGCGTAGGAGAAATACCCGGTTCTCCTCGGCCGGTACTTGTAGCTTTCATCCGGCGCAAGCTCGGCCATCGGGCACTGGAAGATCGTCTTTCGGCCGGGCTTGTCGCCGTAATCGTGATCGCGCCAGGGCTTTTCGCCCATAAGCGGCGGGAGCACGTCGATCCAGCCGGAATAGTAATCGGCCCGCTCGGCGTCTGATTGCGGGTTGCTCGCGGTGCGGTCTCGCCCGTCGATGTGCGGGTAGAAACCGTCATAGTCCACGGTATATGCTTCAAACGCCAGGCCCCACTGGCGCAGCCGGCTCTGACAGACCGTTTGCCTGGCTATCGCTTTGGCCCGCCTCAGCGCCGGCAAGATCAGGCCGAACAGCAGAGTGATTATCGAGACAACGACCAGCAGCTCAATAAGACTGAAACCACAATTTAGAGCGGACCGAGACGTATCTGTCGATGTTTCGCTCATCGCAGCAGTCCCTCGATACGCTTTTTGAAAGCCCGCTCCACGGCGGTCTCAACGTCCCGGCGGAATTGGGCGTAAGCTTCGATCCATCTCCTGCCGTTTTCGGTCAGGACGGTTTTACCGCCGGCGCTCCCTCCTCGCTGCTTCTGCACTAATGCGGTACCCAGAGCGTCCTGGGCTTTCTTCAGATCGCCCCAGGCTTTTCGATAGCTTATTCGAAGAGACCGGCTTGCGGCACTCAGAGACTGCGTCTCTTCAATCGCCTTCAACAGCCGCCACTTGCCGTCGCCGAACACCCCACTGACGCTGTCATTGTCGAACCAGAGCTTCAGCCTCGGTTTGAGCTTTTCCATAATTCTCCACCCCAGGAGACAACTGCCTTAATCGGTCTACAGTTTCTAAACGGTTATGCACAGCTCGACATATCGCCATCGAGCATATTTGACCGTCTAACGCCCCCGCCGTCAAAGAAAATCCCCCAAAAAACCGGAATACTCCCTATATGCCCGCCTCTGACGTCGTGTTCAGGCACTGATTAACGCCGACTAACGCAGATTTCACGGCCACAGAGAGCGAAAGACAATAATATTGTCATCACTGCGGAAGCAGGGACAATAGACAATCATCAATAGTCATTTACTATACTACTAGCCAAATATAACCAGTTCACCGAGCATGACTACGCAATGGTTGTTCTCGAATTGGAGCTTGCCGAGTGCGGTAGATGTGTTATACTTTCGATTGTTTGATCAATTGCTGATTTCAAGTTATTCTATGGTGAACATGGGCAAGGCACTCTCCCCAATTTACACAAGACGAAACGGTGCTACTAATGGCAAAGTCAAGCGACAAGCACCACGACAACGAAGAAAAATTGCCTTCGGATGGTACGGCGGAAAATATAGTCACCTGAGCTGGCTATTGCCGTTATTGCCGGAATGCCACCACTACT
>Ga0180433_10005364_pt1 | contig 17403 bp, 15 predicted proteins | sample SS_ome_8_FD_132980 | JGI IMG/M metagenome (GOLD analysis project Ga0180433, IMG submission 132980) | Hypersaline lake sediment archaeal communities from the Salton Sea, California, USA - SS_1_D_1 metaG | ecosystem: Environmental > Aquatic > Non-marine Saline and Alkaline > Hypersaline >... | reverse complement strand
TCACTGCACCCGTGCGCGCTGTCGGCAACTGCCCGTTCGGACCATTCCATCCCTCAAAATACGCAGCCCACTCGTAGAAAAACGCCCATTTCTCAGGATCAGGACATAGATTTCCCGCCCACTTGGGCGGCTGACTTTCAACAGGATTCGGTCCTCCAACTTCTACCGGTACAACGGAAAACCGGCCCGCATTGACACCATCTGTCCCTCCCCAATATATCCTCGTTTCACCGTTTCTGAGTCGAACAATCAGGTCCCCACAACCGTCGCCGTCCAAGTCCCTGCAGGAGAGTTGAACTGGTCGATCTGGTGGAAACTCTGGCAGTTTCCTCATGCCCTCTGCAGTGACTTCGACCTTGGTTAAGGAGTGATCAGCCGAAGAACTCCCCAGCGTGAGTTCCACAACACTCGTTGTCTCAAATCCTAAGTCAGATTGATAGAATATTCGCACACTCCCCAAGCTCAGAAACGCAAGATCCAACTTTCCATCTCCGTTGAAGTCGCCCGCAGTCACCGACCTGCATTGAGGCGCTGGAAGAAGCAGCGTTTTGCGCTCGCTCCAACCCTCGGGGGAACCGTAGTAGACGATGGCGTTCTGGTCAGATGTGATCCCGTCGAACCACATCGCAAGTACCAAATCGTCGTAACCATCACCGTTGAGATCAGTAACAACAGCGTCTCTTACCCCTCTCGCCGGCAACTCAGAGCGGCTTTTACTACCCAAAGGGTCGTGATAAACATAGGCGGGCGGACATTCGATAGCATCATGGCTGTTGCAGAAGACCAGATCGACATACCCATCACCGTCAATGTCGAACTGGTGTACGCGCTGGATTACACCTGCTCGGGACACACGAATATTCTGACCGGCATTGCCGAAGCTTCCTTGAATGAAGTCTTCGAATCCTTCCTGCTTCCAAACACCTGAGCAACCGTTGTCTTCTTTGCTGATAGACATCATGCCATCTTCCCTCAAACAATCTTGTATTTAAGAAAAGCTAACTTATGCATTGATCGTCAATCGCCTAGTCCGATCAGTCGCAGCATACAACTTTCATACTCTACGCGCCAATCACCGGGTCGAATACACTCCTGTCGGTTGAAGACAGTGTTGCCGTATGTTTCCAATGTGATCAAGTTCTCACTAACGTGCTTCTGAATAACTCGGAACCGGAAGCCACATCGAAGTCATCACCGTCGGATTCCGTCAAACACATCCTCTTGTAGTGGCCTTCGATCCCTATGTCCACACCGTTTTCTCTACTGCCATTACATGAATAGACGAAGAAACGTCAAGCATACGCGGGAGAGCATGAGGGATGTATAGCGTAAGTGCGACAATCGTAGCGGGACGGAATTTATGATGGCGACAACACGTACGGCAGTATTGGAATCACACACCTGGCCGCAACACAAAGCGCCGTGTCCTGGTCCTCTCGGCTCAGTCTTGCTCTACTCTACAAGATAAGAGCCAACAGCCGGAACAGAAAACCGATCATCATAGTCAATCGTAACGATGCCGTTGCCTCTGACCTCTATCATACTTGCGATAAGCGCGTTGCCGAAAGTACCTCCTGTTCCACCGAAATCAGTAAGCGCAGAGGGGAAGTACAATACACCATTAATGTCCATAAGAGCTGTACCGAGAATACTGCATTCGTTCGTGTTTGAGCGATCCTGGAAAATAGTGACACCCTCGTACGTCTTGACATCAGGATAGGAATACAGAGAACGATCCGGTGGCGTCAAATAGACCTCCCCGGTCCCGGCAAGATCGACCCGGCCGGTGCCCGTAATGTACAACATTACGCCTTCCGCGAAAAGGGAAGCATTTCCCCTTATATACATTCCCTCACCATCAAGTATGTAGATCCCCGGTTCCAGATTGATGGTTCCTCCTGTTGCTGATATTCCTCCTGAGTAGAATCCCGGTTCGAGATCAACAGCAATACCTGATGTAGAGATATCAACTGTTCCCCAATCATCTGCCGGGTCCCATACGGGTGGAGGCAAATTGGCCAGTGGATCAGGTCTTCGTCTGACACCCTCCTCCAAGTCACCCGGAAACTCGACTGAACCCTGGAATAAACATCCCCCATGGACGTTCAGGTCGGAGGCATCAACAACCACTGAGCCAGCAAAAAAGCCTGCCGAGTTGTGTGAAGAGTTGACTTGGATAGCTCGGCGGGATAGGAGCAAGACAGCATCGCCCTGCATGTGCATTGTCTTTGGCTTATTGGGGTGCAGAGCGATCACGCCAAAACCGCTCATGTCGCCGCTGGCGGCAATCGCGTAACGCGATACGTCAGCAGTGTTGACGTCAAATATGTGGCCAAAGACTAGCGAGACAGGACCGTGCTCGCTAGTCGTTCTACGGGCAGAAACCTTTACCGCGTTAGGTTCATTCAGAGTCGGAGTGAAGCTGCGGGTTGTTCGGACATAGTTCCCGATAACAATATCTCCAGCAGCATCATTACTGTCGTTTATGTCCAACTGAACGGGCAGACCTGCCGCCCAATTGTGCTCACCCATAGCGCGAGCAGCTTCCCGCGCCTCTGTAGCGCTGCTTCTCACCTTCAGGGCACCTGCAAGTGATGATGCATCCGCCGCGATTTGCAGCTGGTGACCAACCCACAGTACATATGCTGTATCCGCAGCTAGACCCACAAGTGCGATTAGTAAGACACCGACCAACGCCACCCAGATGAGTACTATCCCGCTCTCCCGAAAGTTCGACTTCTTCAACATTGGTATCCTCCTTACGCAGCAGAGAGGATGAACAAACCACCTTACCCATTCCCAAGAATTTCAACGGACAAGGCGGACTACTATCAGATCTGTATCTGATACTTTTTGATCTTTCTCAGCAGGGTACGATAGCTTATGCCGAGGATTGCGGCCGCCTCCGTTCTGTTATTACTGCTGGCCCGCATTGCGGTCATGACCGCCCGGATCTCGGCGTTCCGGGCGTGAGATCTGAGAGTTCTTGGGGATCCTGCCAGAGCCTCACTTTGCTCCACTTCATGGTGCGTGTCACTGTTTTCCGGGCCTGGGGGTTCAAACTTGCGAATCAGAATGCTCCGCTTGATCATGTTCTCCAGTTCACGAACATTTCCAGGCCAGGAGTAGTCGCTGAGCGTTCCCATCTCGGCGTCCGACAAAGGGGCATAAGGTCTACCAAATTCCTGGCAGTACTTTCTCAGCAAATGGTCGGCCAGGAAACCTATATCGCTCTTTCTTTCTCGCAAGGGTGGGACAGTCAGTTGGACCTCATTGATTCTGTAAAAAAGGTCCTTACGGAAACTACCGAATCTTATGTTTTGCTCTAGATCGTCGTTTGAGGTCGCAATTATTCTGAGGTCCACCTTGATTTCACCGGACCCTCCCAGAGGAATAAAGCTCTTCTCTTCAATAGCCTGCAGCAATTTCGCCTGCAGAGAAGGCGGAACAGCAGAAATCTCGTCTAAAACCAATGTCCCCCCATGGGCCAGCCGAAATAGCCCCGGACGCGAGGACTTGGCGTCGGTGAACGCCCCCCTCTCGTGACCGAAGAGCTCGCTTTCCACAAGTGATTCGGGGATCGAAGGACAGTTTACCTTGACGTTCGGTCGTGCCGAGCGCGGTGAGTAACGGTGAATCAATTTCGCCACGAGATTCTTGCCGGTACCACTCTCTCCCCTAATCAGGACATTTGCGTTGCAGGCAGCGATGTCACACAGTTCTCTCTTGATCGCCAGGATGGACGAATGCTTGCCAACCAGCTCCGGTGCAAAGAGCACGGGCGCCGCTTGGTCGATTACCTCAACGGCGCAACGAGGGCGAGAGCCCTCCGCGACGCGCACCACGCGGCCCTCAAAGCTGCCGTCATTCTGCTGCCAAGGCTCCGCTGGGATTCCCAGCTTCACGGCAATAATCTTTCCAGGGAAGAGACCGTTAAGACGAGAGACGTCAGCAACCACTCCAGACGGTCCAATGTTGAGTGTTGCACCAACTGCAAGTCTCTTACTGTGGTCAAGTTCGTAGAATTGAATAGGGAGTTGAATTGACGTCCTTGGTTGTTTTCGTCGTTCAGGATAGTCGCATTCGGAATGAACCATCCGTCACCCTCCCTTGCGCCCTCAACACCAGCAAACCAAGGGACTGCATTACTTCTTCAGCAACGCGAGAGCCCGCGAATGACACGGGTCTCAAAAAAGCCGTTCCCCACGCGGCCCACTGCGTATTTTAATTGTACCATCTCATCGGAAGATGTCAACCAAAAACTCCAATACAGATGCTTTGTGATAACGGCGTGGATGTAACTGGAGTATGATGTATTCTGCTAGCAGCCCGATGCATATACGAGCGGTGTACGATAATAGAATGAGGTGCAATGTATACTCTTAATACTTCTCAGGCATCTCCATGAGCGTCCTAAACCTACCGCTATCCGCGTGTCTCATACTCAGTCTCATTATCGTGCCTCCAACGCGACCGTGGTGGCCTGCGTCTTGGATGAGCACTAAAGCGACGATCGGAACTATGGGGAAGAAGAGTAAGAAAAGGGTCAGGCTCACCAAACAGGAAGACGCTGAGAAGAAGATCTATGTGCCCATTGGATCGGCAAGCTTCAACAGTTGTGCAGGCTCAGTTGAATCATCTGGATACACAGCAAGTCCGATTCTTACATCTTCGATGTTTGGAAGGGCAGCTTTCAACCTGTACACCGCTGCAGCAGCCCCCGCCCTATCGGTCTCCGGGAGCAGAGCAGCGATCTTGCTGCCGTTTCGCTCGACTTGTCTCCTTTCAACACGGGACCCGCTTGCGTCTACAGACTCTCTCTTTTGGTCTTCTATGACGTCGACGATGTCGGTACACCGTAATTCGTGCTTAACCCTTCGAAAAACATCTTGCGGATCTCTCCGGCCACAACGCAAAACAGCCAGCACAAAGAAATGATTGAATCGGAGAGACCGTTTTGTTTCGTAGTTGAGCGAATCCACGAACAGGTTTGTCGATTCCTTCCTCGTGAGTTGCTTCACTCGCGCCCTCAATTCCGTCAACTCGTCCTGCAAAGATTGTATGCTCACGCGCCTATGCTGTTTCTTCATAACTTCCCCGCAAGGGTCTTGTGGCGATCTTACAAGGGTTGCACAATCTCTTATCGAAGAGGAAAAAGAAACAGTCACTCGGAATTACAGATCGTAGCAAATCACATGCCGACACCCGGAGTTCCATACTGATGGGCGCCTTGGGGGTGTCTTCATCTGCGTTGTTCATACAGCAACTACAGGAGGAAACATGATGGCGGCGACACGGTCCGGTTCGCCGAGCACGCATGTATGTTGCTGAGGGCTCACAATATATGCAAAGAGATGTCAAGGAAACGCGGGTCAACATGTCGATAGCTGCAACACCAAGATTCCCGAAAGATTGACGTGTTGGCTATGCCGCAGTTGCCGGAATGTGACAGCGCTGGCAGACACCGCTGCCTGCCAGCGCTGTCAGGCAGCTTCTCTTTATCATATTCCATGCGTATTCTCCCAACGCTCGTCAGGTTTCCTCCAATACTATCAAAATGACCACTAATAGAACTCATTTTTCTGCGTGTTGGAATGTGTGGCACAGAACTTGCTTACAACTATATAGTCAGGTTCTACTCCAAAGTGGGGGAGTTCTCCTGAACAGATATTGTATGGTGAGCGAATATCTGGTGCCCTTCACGAAGGATTCTGAAGTTCTTGTAGAGGCATCCGATTGCGAAGTACATGACTGCGGAAGGACTTCATTGTTGGGCGTCACGGGTTTTGGTGCATGCCAGGATGGTGTGCTCTCTAGTTAGGGAGGTACATGTGATGAAAGGGTTGATTAAGAGGTTTGTGTGGGAAGAGGACGGTTTGGAAACGGTCGAGTATGCAATCATTGCGGGCCTTATCGTAGCGGGAGCCGCGGCTACTATTGCTGCAATTGGCACTTGGGTCAATAGCCAGTTCGAGGAACTGAAGACGAACACAGCCGGCGATGACCCTGTTCCTGAGTAGTGGTCCAGTCAAGTGCTGCCCCCAAAATCTGCGGTTCTGAAGGACGGAATCTTCGACAGCAGGACCGTGTTGCTTAGATTAATCGTGAGGCGTAGTGAGATCAGCGTTAGTCTCAGGAGTACGGAGAAAAGCCCATGAAATCCATTAGTCGGTTGATCAGAAGACTCATTCGGGAAGAAGACGGTTTGGAAACAGTCGAATATGCGATCATCGCTGGGCTTATTGTTGCGGGGGCTGCGGCTACTATTGCAGTGATAGGAATTTGGGTCAATGACCAGTTCGAGGAACTGAAGGCAAACACAGCTGGCGATGACCCTGCTCCTGAGTAGTTGGCTATGACCCTGGACTCAAGTGTGCTGGTTGGATCTGAACTCTCCAGTGGAAGATTAGTGTGTGGTTTACAGCGTTGTGGGATCACGGCTTGAGTTTCTATCAGTGGGGAGCCGTGATTATTGCGGCGCTTCTGGGAGCGACCTTCGATGTTTCGACAAGGAAAGTCCCTAACGTTCTTTCGGGAACAATATTGGCTACGGGTTTCGTGTGGGCGTTCTGGCTTGCGGGGCCTTCCGGCCTCGCAGACGCCGCCGCCGGATGCGTGATGCTTTTGATGCCTTTTCTCTTGCTATTTGTGTTCGGCGGCGGCGGAGCTGGGGACGCGAAGTTGATGGCGGGCCTGGGAGCCTGGCTGGGCGTTGTCAACGGAGCTGTGTGTCTTGTGTGTGTAGCTGTATCTGGCGTAGTGATGGCTGTGGGGTTTGCTTTGGTTGAAAGACGGCTTGGACAGGTTCTGCGAAACGTTTTGGCTGTCTCCAAGGCGGCGCTATTCTTCTTGCTCATCAAGAGGCCAAGGGATATATCGGTTGAATTGCCTAGGGCGCAAGACATGCGGAAAATGCCTTACGGTCCGTCGATATTTGCCGGAGCTTGTTTGGCGGCCATAGGAGTTTTCATGTGGAACGTCTGTTGAACAAGTCAAGACAAAGAGGTTTGGCGACAGTTGAGGCTGCGTTGGTTGTACCTTTCGTCCTTGTGCTGGTGCTGGGCGTAATGGAGTACGGGTGGATGTTTCTCAAAGTCCATCACGTGGCGAACGCCGCACGTCGCGGGGCGCGAGTCGCGATTCTACCGTATTCCAGCAGCAATGATGTACTGTCCTCGATCGAGGAGCTGATGGAAAAGGCCGGCTTGTCTGACACTGGGTACAACGTAGACCTGACGCCTCCCGATGTATCTTCGGCGCTTCCGAATGATGCTGTAACCGTCAGGGTTACAGTGCCATACGTAAACGTAGGGATAATCTCTATACCTTTGCTTCCTGTGCCGGAAAACCTCCGAGCCGCAGTGAGCATGGCAAAAGAAGGCCCGTAGACCGGATTCAGCAGGCAACTTTAGGAATACACTCATGAAATGGTCAATCGCTGTTCTTGCAGTACTGGGGGTAATAGCTGCGGCGTGTGCGGCTATGCTTTTCTTGGCAGTGAGGCACAGCGGGAACAAGCCTGGCGCCAAAGAAGTTCCTACGGAGGTCGAAGTGGTTCGTGCTGCACGAGCGATTCGTGCAATGGAGGTGGTCAACGCCAGTTGTGTCTACACCGAGAAAATGAGCGTGTCTGAGGTGCCGCCGGACTTTGTTTCGAGTGCTGCATTGGTGATCGGAAAGGTAATGGCTACACCAATGGTCGATAAGCAGGTATTCACGAAAGCCTGTTTCGTGACCGAAGGGTCAGGTCCCCGAGTGGCGGCGGCGGTTCCCGATGGTATGCGAGCGGTGACTTTGCGACTCTCTACTTCTGCAGGATTGGAAAACCTTCTGTATCCTGGGGGCGTCGTGGACGTGATTGCATCCGTTACCGTTTCTGACGACAACAGACAGTCGAAACGGGAAGTCGTTTCTACGGCCCTGCTTCAGGCTGTTCAGGTGCTGGCAGTCGGTCCTTGGACCATTCTGACTTCGGAAGAGAACACTGGAACGAAGCCAAATTCCACGAGATCGACATTCCGCCTGGTCACACTACTTGTCACTCCGGACCAGGCGAGAGCGCTCCAGCTCATCAAGGCAGAAAGAGGTTCTCTCAACCTGACAATGCGAAATCCACTTGACCAGGAAACCGTGCAAGAAAATCCCATGTCGATCAGGAAGATACTCGGGCGCTCTCGCAGAAAACCAGCGGCACCTGCCGTCACAGAGGTGAAGGTGGCCGAGTTTTCGTCAAATCCGAAGGATCTTTCGGATCCCGCGATCGAGTGGGAAGTAATGGTCCTCCGAGGGGGAGCGGCTACGAAGCAGTCATTCAATATTGCCGAATAGAGGTGCGGAACGGAATCAAGCCAACGTGAAAGGGTGAAAAGCTTTGTTACTTCAATGGCCCAGCATTGTAAAGAGGCAAACCATGAGCAGAATGCAATCACCGTTTAGGAAATATTCTTTCGTTCTGGTTTTGACTTGTGCACTCTTCTTTGGAGCGTCGGCGGGTGGCGAAGACAGGAAACTTCCGGAAAGTGCAGTCGTCTATCTTGACAAGTCCTTGCGTATTGACTGCCCTTGGCCGGTGAAACGGGTATCAGTCACGAATCCAAAGGTCGCTGATGCAACGGTTCTTACCCCGAAACAGGTCCTGATCTTAGGAAAATCGGTAGGTACAACCGACCTGATCCTGTGGAGCGCAGAAGAGAAAGCATTTCAGATGAATGTTGACGTAAAGGTTGACGTTCATTCTCTGGAAGAGGATCTGGGTGAACTGTTCAAGGACTGTACCCTAAACGTTACCCAGTCACGAGACGTAGTGCTCATCCGAGGAAGGCTGGATCTCGCAGAGCGGGCAGCCGAACTGCATCGTTACATGGAAGCCTTGGGATTAAGGTACGTGGACATGACCGAAGTGGCCGGACCACAGCAAGTAATGATAAAGGTTCGTATTGCGGAGGTAAGCCGAACAGCCGTGCGGGCATTGGGTGTCAACTTCTTTGGAGCGGATGACGATATTTTCGGCGCTTCATCAGTGGGTAACATCAATCCGGTCAGCGCAGGACCTCCTCAAGGGAGTCCTGCATCACCAGATCTAAAATTTGAGTTTGCTTCTGATGTCCAGGTAAGTCCTGGTGTCACACTATTTGCTGGGTTCCCTTCTTCCGACATTATGGTATTCCTGTCAGCCCTCGCGGAGAATCAGTACTTGCGCATTTTGGCCGAGCCAAACCTTGTCGCCCTAAGCGGAGAGGAAGCCAGTTTTCTGGCCGGTGGTGAGTATCCGATCCCTATTGCACAAGGAACGGGGGGCGGCACTGCGATATCAGTCGAGTATCGCGAGTTCGGCGTTCGTTTGAAGTTTCGGCCCATTGTCTTGGGTAATGGCTCCATACGGATTCACGTTTCGCCGGAGGCAAGTCAGCTCTCGGACGTCGGGGCTGTAGACATAGAGGGATTCAGTATTCCTTCGGTAGTCACTCGAAAATCTGAGACAACGGTTGAGATGAAGAGTGGCCAGACTTTCGCAATGGCGGGTCTGATCAGCCGCAGCAATACCGGGATAAATGCGCGCGTCCCATTGCTAGGCGACTTGCCTGTGCTCGGCGCACTTTTTCGTTCCGTTCGCTACAGAAAAGCCGATACGGAGCTGCTTGTTTTGGTGACGGCCTCCTTGGTGAGTCCTACGTCGGATCCAACACCCGGACCTGTTCCAGGCACCTTGCACATTTCGCCCAATGATTGGGAACTCTACGTCAATGGCCAGTTGGAAGGCGGAGAGCCGGCCAAGCTTTCTAGCGTTGATGCTGCTTGGCTGAAGGAGATGGGATTTGATCGGCTCGTAGGAGCAGGTGGGTGGGAGTCGTATGGACAGGAAATGGGTCGCAGTTGCTCAAACGTGAAACCCGAAGCTATCACGGCATTGTCGGCCACAACATCAGGCTCGGAGTCTGTAGACACGACAATTGCGGAATGAGGAGAAACATATATGCCTGTTCCCAATGGTGTAGTACTCTTGACGTGTGATCACGACACGGTAGCTAATGTCACATTGGTTCTTCAAAAGAGTGGGCGCTTCGAATTGGCGGGTGTTCCTACCTCTCTATCAGGACTTGTGAGGCGCATGGAACACTCATCAACATCGGCAGTATTGGTGGATATTGATCCGGGACCGGTGCTAATGCTGGAGGAACTGGAGTCCATCATCGCACGCTTTCCCGGTCCACGGTATATAGTAATCTCTAGCACGTTCAGTAATGAGCTGATGATAGAGGCGATGCAGGCCGGAGCCAGGTACTTCCTGGTCAAGCGAGCCATCAATGCTGAACTGTCCGATGTGCTCGACCGGCTAGTGGTCTATGGGAGCTCTGCTCCATGTGCACGAGGTCAGGCCATTACTGTATTATCTGCCAGTGGCGGCTGCGGATCCACCACACTTGCATGCAACCTTGCAAACGAGCTTGGAATTGCCAATTCCCAATCAGCGCTGTTAGTTGACATGGACCCTTACGGCGCCGTTGCCCCGTCCTTGGGAATGGAGGGACAATACGGTGTTGCTGATGTCTTGTCTCACAACGATCGAATCGACGGAAACCTGATCCACACAAGTTCTGTTGTCTACTCGGATACACTACATGTTCTTCTGAGTCCTGCCAGCATCAACCTGGCTCAACCTATGCCGCTTCATTCGGAATACCTTGGCGAACTCATCGAAGCCTGTAAGGATGCATACGCATATGCCGTGATTGATGCGCCGCGAGTGCCCATGGATATTGCGGCAACGCTGGTTGGTTCGAGTTGTGCCACGCTTCTCGTATTTCAACTAACAGTAAAGGACATACACATTGTACGGTCAATTTACTCCGCCTTGATCGAAATGGGGGTAGAGACGGACAAGCTTGTGTTGGTGGTAAACCGCCACAGCAGGCGAAATGCTATCGGCTTTGAAGAAGCTCAAAATGCACTCGGAGGAGTCGACCTCAAACGAATCAGGAATGACTATCGGAACGCCGTTCGCGGTCTCAACTACGGACAACCTTTGTCGCAAGTTGCCCCATCTTCTGCTTTGCGAAATGATGTCCGCAAACTGGCTGAAGAGATAGAATCCAAACAGCCGACCACCTTTGCTCGGAGTTAGCAATGAACGGGACAAGTCCCAGCACGTCCGTGGGTTCTGATGATCCCCAGAAAATAGACCGCAAACGACTTTTGCAGGAAAGCAAAGCCCGGGTTCACCGGGAGCTGCTCTCGACCCTGGATCTTCGTGAAGCACGGAGAATGCCGATGAACAAGCTTCACCAGGAGTGTGCGCGACGAGTGGACCTCCTACTGTCCAAGCAGCAGTTTCCTCTATCGGGACCTGAAAAGAAGCAGCTCATTGGCGAGGTAATGGATGAGATTTTTGGCTTGGGACCCCTGGAGGAGTTCCTTAGCGATCCTACAATCAGTGATATTCTCGTGAACGGTCCAAAGAAGATATACATTGAGCGAAAAGGCAGACTACAAACAACAAAAGTCCAGTTTCGTGATGACAATCACCTAATGCAAGTGATTCAACGAATCGCCTCACGTATCGGCCGTCGTATCGACGAAAACTCCCCAATGCTTGATGCTCGTCTGGAAGACGGGTCACGCGTGAATGCCATTATCCCTCCTTTGGCATTGGACGGGCCAGCATTGAGCATTCGGCGTTTCGGCACGATACGATTGGCCGTGGACGAGTTGATTGAGCACGACTCACTGACCACAGAAATGGTCACATTCCTGAAGGCCTGTGTCAGTTTCAAGATGAACATCTTGATTTCGGGCGGAACCGGCACGGGCAAGACCACCTTGCTCAATATTCTCTCAACGTGGATCCCTTCTGAAGAACGACTTGTGACAATAGAGGACGCGGCCGAGCTACAGTTGCAGCGTGAACACGTTGTTCGGCTCGAGACGAGGCCGCCAAATATCGAAGGAAAAGGTGAAATCACACAACGCGAACTGCTTCGCAATAGTCTGCGCATGCGTCCAGATCGCATCATCATAGGCGAAGTCCGAGGATCAGAGGCGTTGGACATGCTCCAGGCGATGAATACCGGTCACGAAGGTTCCATGACAACCGTTCACGCCAATAGCCCACGAGACGCTTTTAGGCGCGTGGAAAACATGGTGAGCATGGCCGGGTTGAATTATCCCGTCGGTGCAATTCGAGAGCAAATGGCCTCAGCTCTCAATCTGTCGATCCATCTTGACAGGTTATCCGGCGGAAAACGAAAGATCGTCAAGATTTCTGAGGTCACGGGCACAGAGGGTCAGGTTATTTGTCTACAGGACATTTTCCAGTTTGTTCAGACCGGAGTGGGACAAGACGGCAATGCTCAAGGTCGCTTTGAAGCTTGCGGTGTTCGTCCTCTCTTGTTGGAGCGATTGAAGGCAGAGGGAGCTACTTTTCCGGACGACCTGTTTCGTCGACGCGTCCTGGTCCAGACTCTCGGAGATTAGGGAAAGGCTTAACATGCCGAAAGATTCGAGGTCACTCATTGACCTGGTTGTTGCTTTCTCAATCTTTGGGCTTATTATTTCCCTCTGGCTGGGTGTGTTACTGTTATGGTGGCGACGAAAGTTCCCTCAGATCCAGAGGTTTCAGGAAAGACTGTCGGCTGTCGGCGGAAAAGGCACTTCTGGTGAAGGACGCATTGTTGGGCTATGGCATGAAGGACAAGAAATTACGACAAACGTTCCGGGACCGGTTGGCTGGACATTGGTCCGAGAGCGTATGGAGCGAGTTCGTCGTGAAGCAGGCTGGGAAGTATCGTTACCACCTCTTCTTGCCTTTGTAGCTGTCGCGACGGCAATTGTGTTTGGAATTGCATTTATACTCACAAACGGCCGAATATTCTCATCCGCGGTAGTAGCCCTTGCTGTTCCTCTCCTGTTCCATTTCTACTTGCAGCATCGCGTAGACCAACGCAAATCTCTCTTTGAAAAACGCCTTCTGGAAGCACTCCAGAGCACCATCGGCCCTCTCCGAGCGGGACACCCCTTAGGGGCTGCGTTCCGTTTCACCGCGACCGAAGTCGGCCCTCCGGTGGGAGTGCTTTTTGGACGGATTTGCCAAAAACAGGAACTCGGAATGAGTCTTGAAACCGCGATTCGCGAGGTCGCCGAGGAGACTGCGAGTCCTGACATGAAGCTCTTTGCTGCATCGGTAGTTATTCAACTTCGCAGCGGCGGAAATTTGGTGGACATGATGGAACGACTCGCCACTCTTATACGAAATCGGATACGATTGAATCGTCGCCTTCGTGTTTTGACGGCGCAAACGCAGCTCAGCAAGAGGATACTGCTGGCGCTACCATTCTTGTTTTTCATCGTGCTAAACCTCATCGTTCCAGAGTACATGAGCCTATTGTTCAATACACCGCTCGGCAGACTCTTGTTGTCACTTGCAGGTCTGGGGGTACTCATAGGAACTTGGGTGATGAATCGATTGACGAGGATCCGTTTCTGACGATTAGCGAAGATCTGAAAGGTGTTTTTCATGGCCGAGTTGTTATTGGTAGCAACATTGACTTTCCTTGCTGTCGTGCTGATAGGTGGGGCCATCCTCGGCATTGCTGCTGCCCGAAGAAAAGCCCTACATGCTCGTCTAAGAGATAGTCTGAGCCAGGACGGCGAGTCAAAAGATTCACCTTCTACGGGAAAACTACTTCGTGCACTGAACCGGATCGGCCAAACGGTTTCGCCCGGCGGGACTCCCTCCCGAAGTCTGGGAGCGGAGCTTGCTCGAGCCGGATATTACGGCAAGAGCGCTCCCGCGGTCTATGTGGGAACAAAGGTCCTCCTGTTACTGATAGGTCTCGCGGTCCCGGCGTTCTTCTTGATCCCTACGGACATCAAATTCCACATCAAGCTGTCCCTTATCGTTGTTAGTGGAGGGTTAATGTTCTTTGTGCCGGGTATTTTTCTTGAGGCACAAAGGAAGAAACGTTGCAGCGAGATAAATATTCATCTTCCGGATGCAGTCGACCTGCTGGAGATATGCGTTTCCTCCGGCATGGGTCTTGACATGGCCTGGAATCTTATTACCGATGAAGTCCGCGGTGTATCGACTGTTCTTGCCGACGAAATGGCGCTTACCACGCTGGAGGTACACCTTGGAGCACCACGTGTTGCCGCAATGCAGCACATGGGTGAACGCACAGGAGCCGAAGAGGTCTCAACCTTGGCTGGGCTCTTGGTTCAATCCGAGAGGTTTGGCACGAGCATAGCGGACACTCTGCGGACTTTTGCCGTGTCCATGAGAGATGCCCGAAGCATGCAGGGTCAGGAGGCAGCAGAAAAGGCAGCTGTCAAGCTGTTACTACCTATGGTACTGTTCATATTTCCTGCAGTTCTGGTCGTGCTTGCAGGACCCGCCGCAGTCAGGCTGGTCAAGGTAATGAGCGGGTAGACTGCCTGTGAACAAAGCAGCAAGGAGGGAAGCAATGAAGTTCCTAATCGGTACGGGGTTGGGCATTTTGGCTATCACTTTGGCGGGGTGTGTAGTAACGCAAGAAAAACTCTCCCCAAACCGGGAAACACTTAATAGCGCCCTTCTCAATACGTACGAAGATGACGCAGTTAATAACGCAATTATCGTACAACGAACGCTTTTCCCATACCATTTTGTCGACAACTCATCAACAATGAACGAACTGGGTTACCATGACCTGAAAGTGCTTGGAGAACACTTCAAACGTCATCCGGGGCCGTTGAACATTCGTCGGGGCTGTGTCTCAGAGGAGCTTTATGCTGAGCGCGTCGCGAAAGTGTTGAGCGTACTCGAAGAAGAGGGAGTCAAGAGGAACAATATTGAAGTCATAGACACCTTGCCCGCAGGAGATGGGCTCGCATCACAACGTGTCTTGAAAATCCTTAAGAGCGCAAACGAATAATGTTTTTGGAAAAGGAGTCGACTCGACCTCGACAATAGGAGCAAACAGATGCAACCGACAAATTCTCTTCCCGTATATGAATCTCGGCATCACTGGCTCTATTGCGCTGGAATGACCATGGCCCTCCTGTGGGGCTTTGGTTGCAGCATATCAAATGCTGCGGGCCGTCCTGCAAGACCTGCTCGGAACAAAATGGAGGACGCTTTTCAGGTCGCAATAGATCGCCCACCTACAGCCAAAACACTGTATGTCGTGGCAAGACTCCTTGCAGTCCGGGGAAAGGATAGTGAATGCCAGTGGATTTTGAAAAGAATCATCACCAACTATCCAACCTTTATGCCAGCATACTGCAAACTTGCCGAACTCCACATGCGAAGTCAAAGGATCGATGATGCGGTGAAGGTGCTGAAACTTGGCCTGAGTGTCAGGCAAAGCGATTCAGTTTTGTTGAATGATCTTGGAATGTGTTGGTTCATCAAAGGAGAATATGGACAGGCGGTCCAGTTCTTTACACAAGCAGCAGCAGCAATGCCCCAGAACGCGCGATACCGCTCGAATATGGCCCTTGCCTACGGCATGATGGGACGCTACGAAGAGGCGCTTTCGCTCTTTGAGCAGGTAGTCCCAACAGCCGAGGCTCATTTCAATCTTGCCGTTCTCTGCGAAGCACGGAGCGACCATGTGCGAGCAGCGACCGAATACGAAGAAGCGGAGGCCTTGGGGTATCCCCCCAAGGATGGTCCAGGAACTCGTCGCTGATACCATTCGAAGTGAGGCTGCCCGTTGTCCAATATGAAAATATCACTGACTCTGGCTCAATCTGGGTGCCGAAAACGCGGATGTTGGAGTGTTAGTGCTCGAGGCACCTAACGCCATGCAACATGTTATGGCTAAATCGTGAATAGCGTACCGTCATAGTCGCACAACAAGACACAACGACAGAGAGGGAGAAAGACAAATTCACTAGTCATAGTGTTACACTAGCAAGAGACAATCATATTTCTTTCTTGACATGTTACAATTTATGCCCCAGAATTTTTTGATAGGACGTCATCTCGCCACGGAAGGTGCCTTGGACAAGAGTCAGGATAGACTGTACTGATTACAGAGCATGCTAAGAAATGAAGTCCGCAAGGAATTTGGACAATTGTCTTAACCGAGAGGACCAGAGCTGACAAGGAATAAGGAAGTCGGCAGGTGATTGCGTTCACCTGAGTTCTTCTGCCGACAAGAGAGTCTACTTCTGCCAAGGCCACTCGTCGCAAGCGTTCTTGCGGTGCGTTGTGGCCAAGCGCCTGATAGCACAGCGCAAGTATGAGTTTTCGAATAGTGGGAGCAAGGGGATTTCTACATGACGTGGAGGAGCGCTTATGAGGAACAATACGAGGAGGCTCCGCAAGAGCTGAAAGATCAATCGAAACAGTGTGAGAGCTGAAGTCGCGTTGTTGCACTTACTCGTCACACTGCTCTGTCACTTGTGGGGGGGAAACCAATGAAGGTTCTTGGGAGGATTAGATGGATTCCAGTCTTTGTTGTTGTGATGCTGATTTCGATGTTGGTCGCCACTGCTGATACGATTACACAGACCAAGACCGTTCCCTTCCAAAACACCAACTGGTCAGACACGACGAGCTTGGAGTTCAACAAATTCGATCCAGCCAATGGTGTTTTGGGGGTGATCAATATCGAAATGACCGCATCACTTGGCGGCCAGGTTAGGATGGAGAACACCTCGCCTGGTGAGAATGACCTTACGGGCACTCTCAAGGCTCTCGTCGACCTGACGTGGCCGGACGGCACACCGCTTATTACTGTGACTCCAACAGTTGTAGTAACTCGCACCTTTCCCGCGTACGACGGCACACCTGATTTTGGTGGCTCATCAGGGGAAACAATAGACGTCACCCCAACTCCCGTGGTCGAAACGACTGCCACAACCGATGCAACTCGTCTGGCAGAGTTCACGGGAGGCTCGGGCACAGTCATTCTTGAGTCCTCTGCAGATGGCGAATCGACAGGTGATGACACTGCGGGAAATGCCGACTTTGGCTTCACTACGAAAGCCGGCGTAGCGGTAGAGATCGAGTTTGTATTCACTCCGCCTACGCCAACAAATACGCCGACAAACACGTCGACGAACACGCCGACGAATACGCCGACAAACACGCCGACGAATACGCCGACGAACACGCCAACGGCTACACCGACAAACACGCCAACGGCTACGAATACACCAACAAATACACCGACGAACACGCCGACCAATACGCCAACGAATACGCCGACGGATACGCCGACAAACACACCGACGAATACGCCGACGGCTACAAACACACCAACAGATACCCCGACCGACACACCGACGGAGACACCAACACCGGAGTGTGAATGTGGAAATCCTCGGACGATCGGGTTCTGGAAGAACAGGTACCTCGAGAAGCGCGGTCTCTTGAAGTTCTTCCCCGACAGCCAACTGACGAATCTGATCAATGAGGCT
>Ga0180433_10005363_pt1 | contig 17404 bp, 13 predicted proteins | sample SS_ome_8_FD_132980 | JGI IMG/M metagenome (GOLD analysis project Ga0180433, IMG submission 132980) | Hypersaline lake sediment archaeal communities from the Salton Sea, California, USA - SS_1_D_1 metaG | ecosystem: Environmental > Aquatic > Non-marine Saline and Alkaline > Hypersaline >... | reverse complement strand
TTCCAGGTCGCCGTCGGCCACGTAAGAGATCGCCGTCAGACGCACCCAATCCCAGCGATAGTCGGTGCGTAGAAGGGCCGGATAGGTGTTGGTCAACTCGACAGGGGCGATGCCCCAGGTGTAGACCAGGCCCAACGTCAGTCCGATCGCCAGCCCGACGATGAGGGCTGCCCGGCGTAGAACTGGGCCGCTCAAGGCGGCCCCTCCAGATATGGAGCCAACGTTGACGTAGTCGTTCCCATCGCCTGGGCCAGGCGCGCCAGGCGCGCGATTTCCTCCGGATCACCGCCGGTTTTGACGAGCCGCTCCGCCAGCTCGATTACGGACACGACGGGTTTCTTTGGAGCGAGCGCGATCAGCCGTTCCTGGGCTTGCTTCAGGTTTCCCTCTACCTCGTAAGCGGCGGCAGTCATCAGCAGGTAATCGTCGTAATAGTCCTGGCGCAGCACGGAGGGCGGGGTGTTGGTATACTTGGCCGGCCAGAGCCACCAGCCGATGGCGAACCCCAACGCCAGTCCTATTGCCACGCCAACAGCCGCCCACACGGGCCATCGTCGCATCAGCTTACCTGTCTCCCTCTACGTAAAACGCGGCGTTTGGGTGTATGCCCACCCTGGACGCCGCGATAGACTTTCGGTATGTGAAAGATGCCGGAGGTGGGAATCGAACCCACATGGGTGTAACCCCACACGATTTTGAGTCGCGCGCGTCTGCCTGTTCCGCCACTCCGGCTCGACACAAAGTATACCAGAGAACGGGCTTCTGGTCAACTTTTTTTCAGGAATTTTGCGCCTTTGGTAGATTGGCCGAAATTGGACAGTTGACCAATTGACAGGCAGATTTTGGTATGCTATATTCTAATTGTGGGTGGGTCTTTTCCCTGTTACCTGGCTTATCGGGGTAGCTACCGATGATTAAAGCGTCAATTTGGTGCCACGTTGTTTGGCAAACCATTGCTGCTTCCAGTGATGCTGTCTGATGCAGACGATTGGCGGTTTTATGATACCGTTGATCGTCTTTTTTATTGACTGCTCTCCAATATGCATGGATGTTTTGAGCAAAAGGGGGTGGTGAAACGAAATATACGATAGTGCAGTGACATTTAATGGAAAGCATCGAGTTTTTTAGTTTAGGAGGAGTAAGAATCACAATGTTTAGTAAAATTTTGCCAAGACTCGCAGTTGTAGTAATTGTAAGCTTGTTGTTAGTCACATCGGCGACGGCGGACAGGCCGGTAGGGCCACAGGCCCAAACACCAGACGTACCTGAAATGGAACACGGCATGGGCGCGATCTTTACACCCCCCGAAATCATGGCGACCTTCCCGACGCTCCCGCTCGACGCGGTAGGGATGCAGGACGTCGAACAGCTCCCTGCCATGGTCGATCACAGCGCGGGCCTGCCGCCGATAGGCGATCAGGGACCGAAAGGCACGTGCGTGGCCTGGGGTACGACCTACTATTACCGCACGTATCAAGAAGGTGTGGAACATGGGTGGGATCTCGCGCTTCCGGACGGTAGCCCCCATCCAGACCACGTCTTTAGCCCGGCCTGGACGTATAGCATTGGCGGTATTAATACTGACGGCTGTGACGGCATGATGACAGCCGATGCATTCACGATCCTTGAAGAGCAGGGTGCGACCACGCTGTCTGTGATGCCGAACCTCTACAGCCCCTGGTACCAACCGACTGAATTGCAGAGTGGGGCTGCTTTCCCTTACCGTGCATTAGCCTTTAACCTCTCTAATGCCCCTATGTATGCATATCAACGCTGGCTAAGCGGCTACTATGCTCCGAATGGCTGGACCCCACCTGAGGGCGACATTTTCAACGTCGCTCTCCAGGTGCCTTCTGATGGATTCAGTAATGCTCCCGGTACATGCCCCAACAAGTGGCTTGACCCGGCGGTGCTAGAGACCGCGACTGCCGGTGGGGGACACGTGGTCACCATTGTTGGCTACAACAACGAGATTACGTTCACCGGAGGGCTATCGGCCACCGCAGTCTACACCGGTGGGTTCTTGATGGTCAACTCGTGGGGCGTAGACTGGAACTGCGAAGGTAAGGTCTGGATCCCTTACGCAGCATGGGAGGCGCCTTTGAGCGATGGGCCATTTATCCGCGAAGCCTGGGGGGCGATCAACCTCACCAACTACACTATCTCCGGGCGAGTGACGAGCGGTGGCGGTGGACTGGAAGGCGTCGAGGTCCGTCTGGACAACAACCCTTATCTGGCAACCACGACCGACGCCAGCGGGTACTATACGTTGACGCCTGGCTACAATGGCGGATACACGCTCACGGTCAAGCCAATCATGGAGGGTTATACCTTCAGCCCCGTGATCTATGCCAGTGCGATCACCACGACTACTACGGGTGTTGACTTTGTCGCGACGGCAGGATCTCCGGATCTGAGTAGCTCGACCAAGACGGTCGACCATGCCGTGCTGCCCAATACCGTGTCGCCAGAGTTCACAGTGAACGTGGATAGCGTCGGCGCTGGAACCACCTTCCTGTTCACGGACGTGATCCCGATCAGCACGACCTACTTGGTCAACAGCGCCGAGGCCAACTGGGGTGAGGTCCACGCCGAGGGCGACCTGCTGCCATGGGAAGCGCTCACCGCTACGCTGAACACGGAACGGTATGGACTTTCCGCCGAGATCGGGCAGGGTTCAGGAGGAACGTACTACGTGTACGCCATCGGCGGCCACGATACGACAACCGGTCAGACGTTGGACACGGTCGAGCGGGCGGCCATCCAGCCGGACGGTAGCCTGGGAGCTTGGGAGGTGATGGCGGAGACCCTGAACACGCCGCGTGCTTTCTTCGATACCGTGATGCTCGATGTCGGCGGCACGGACTATATCTATGTAGTCGCCGGTGGCCAGGGCTACTCGGCCACGGCCGTATTCTCGGACGTAATGCACGCGGATCTCGACACCATAGAACGAGCGCCGGTCAACGCGGATGGCACAGTTGGCCCGTGGGAGACGCTGACCACGACGCTCGTAGTCACTCGTAGCGAGCTATCCGTCGTCAGTGACGGCGATTACCTGTACGCCATTGGCGGCACCAACTGGGATTCGTACCTTTATCCCAATCGTGCTGGCGGCGACAACCCGCTGCAAAGCGTCGAATACGCCGCGATCAACCCCGATGGCACGCTTGGCACGTTCACGACCACCAGTCCGCTGGTGGAAGCTCGCAACACGGCCGACGCGGTGATCGTCGAGGGCGATGGAACCTCATACATCGAGCTGATCGGCGGCCGGACGGGAGGCGCTGTAGATCGGGCCTTCGGCGAACGTGCAGAGATCAACGCAGATGGCACCCTGGGAGCCTGGGCTAGATCCGAGCGACTCCACTGGGGTCGTTACGGGCCGAAAGTTGCCGCCGTTGGCGACTATCTCTATGCCGTCGGTGGACGAGATCATGGTGGTCCCTTGGGTGAGGTTGACCGCACCAAGGTGGAGGCAGATGGCACTTTGTTCGGCTGGCAACTTTCACCAGGGATGATGACTACTCCACGGTCTGACTTTGGGATAGTAGCTCACGATGGTCGAATCTATGCCATCGGTGGTCGGGTAACAGAGCTCTACTGCGTGAACTACTACGACGTGGGCAGTGGCTGTGGTTACGCGATTGATGGTACAGAGGTTGCGGAGCAGGTGGAGCCGGGCACGATCTGGTGGAACGGTGAGTTGGGGGAGGAAGATGAACTGGTCATTACCTTCTCCGTAGAACCACAAACCGGTGGAGTGCTGTTGCCTTCTGGCTCGGTCTTTACCAACACCGCGGCCATCGAGGATGGGGATGGGGTGGTCACGTTAGTCAGCCAGGCTGTGCATATTCTGGATGCTGACATGCAAGGGGCGACGAAAGAGGTCTACCCTGACGAGGCTAAGGTGGGGGAGACGCTTATGTTCACCATCACCATGCCCAACGACGGCGGCTGGTCTGTAGTCTCAGCCGTAGATGAAATTCCACAGGGCCTCGAGTACGTGTTTGGTTCTGCTCAGGCAAGTGCCGGTGCGATAGGTACTCCGGGTGAAGTGTGGTCGTGGGAAGAGTCGCCTGATCTGACGTATAGTCGGTTCTGGGCTGAGCTTGTAGCTCCAGGCAACGGCTTTGTGTACGCGGTTGGCTCGTGGTACGATACCGAATACGCACCTATAAACCCGGATGGCAGCCTGGGAGAGTGGCAATTCACCACCGATATGACCAGAGATCGCTATGCTGTAGCCGCAGTGGCTCCGGGCAATGGGTACATCTACGCCATCGGTGGCGGTAATATTAACAGTGCTGCTGCGGTCACGACCACCGAACGCGCCGAGATCCTCCCCGATGGTACGCTGGGAGCGTGGGAGGCTTTGACCTCCACACTGGTTTACCCCAGGTCCTGGCACAGAGTCGTGGCTCCAGGCAACGGCTACCTCTATGCCTTGAGCGGATATGACTCTCACCAGTACACTTCGTACACCAGCACCGAGTACTGTGAGATCTATGCCGATGGCACGCTGGGGCCTTGGCAGGTGTTGAGCGCCACCGTCAACCACACCCGCGACATGCTTGGGGCTGTAGCCTACAACGGGTACGTCTACGTCGTGGGTGGCGAGGACTGGAACATCGGCGTGGATGCCACCACAGAGTACGCCAAGATCAACGAGGATGGTACATTGGGAGACTTTGTCGTGTCGTCCAATGAACTGAACTACCCGCGTGACACTTTTGGCCTGGTGGAGGTGGACGGCATACTCTACGTCATCGGTGGGCGTCAATGGGGCACGGTCGCCGGACCGAACCTGGACATCGTGGAGGCCTCCGAGATCCAGGCGAATGGTGACATTGGACCATGGGTCGTGCAGCACGGCAGGCTTCCGGTGGGGACATTAAGTCTGGCAGCCGCCAGCGATGGTTACATCTACACTATATACAATTGGTCTGCCTACTACACCGAAATCCTCGACAGCGTGGTGTGGGAAGGCGATGTGGAGTACCAGGAAGAGGCCACGCTGACGTTCGAAGCCAAGGTGGATGGTGTGGCTGAGAGTGACACGATGACCAACACGGTGACGATTGTCAACAGCACGGGATCTTTGGATCGCAGTGTGATGTTCACAGTCGGACCGGCCCAGATTTACCTGCCGCTCGTCTTACGCAACTCCTAGATTGACACGTAGATCTTTCTAGCTGGACAAAAAGAGAGCCGTCGGAGCTATCTCCGGCGGCTCTCTGTGTAACCCACGGATAGCATCATCTGTTCCCAGCCTCTCGCGCAAGACCAATTCACTCCTGTGAGTGCGGTACGTGGAACTTTGGTCGCCTACGGCTTGGACGACCTCGACAACCCCAGGATCAACCCCTAGTCGTGCTGTCGGATCGACCATTGCTCGTGCCACAACCGCTTCTGCGTCCCACATCGGTGTGACAGCGGGGCGGCGCAGCTGAAAAATTGCAGAGGGTATATGGGTATCTTCTGAGCAGGAGGGGCTATGTCTCGCTGATGGGAAGGATGTGTGTTTGGTTCTCAGTTGGGGATGTGGGTGGGGATGTGACAAATTGACAAGCCTTGCGAAATGTGCTATATTCAACTTGTTGCGGAGTTGTACTTGATAGGGTCGACTTCTCAGGGGTAACTACCAATGGTCAGATCCTCAATGTGTTGCCACATTGTTCAGCCCACCATTGTTTCTCTGTTCTTGCTGATATTATCGATTGACGTGGAAGATCGTTGATCTGCAATATTGGTCGTTGTCGTTTTACCTGACCTATCCAAAGGCATTTTTGAATGAAGGAGGTGATTGCTGGACAAAAATAATCGGTAGCTAACATAATGTCGTGGATCGTTTTTGTGTTCAAGTTTACGAAAGTATCACAACAAGAAGGAGTTTTCTGATGAAAAAGAAGAGTTTGACCATCGTAATGACAGTGTTTGTCGTGCTGACTTTGGTCACGCCAGCTATGGCTGCCTACCCTATTCCCGATGTGGAAGTGCCACCAGCGGAGCCAACAGTTACCAAGTTACCTCCAGTTGCGATTGGGGCGATGCCGATAGCTGGTACACACCTCGTGCCCCCGTCCAAAGGGGCGCTCTTGGCAATGCTGCGAGAGCAAGGACTGCCAGTCGACGCGACCCCGAAGCAGATCCAGGAGGCCGCAGATGCGTGGTATCGCCGCTTTGAGAAGCAATCGGACACCTGGGTTAACCCCAAGTTCCAGGAATGGGCTCTCCAGCGAGAGGCCGAACTGGCAAGCCCTGGCGTCAAGCTCATGCAGATTCAACCGGTGACGGCGACGGTCTTTGCCATGGCGATCGACTTTGGCGCGACCGAGACGTTCACGATCCCGGTTGACGTAGACGGCGAGTGCATCACCCAGACCGTGACCATCACCGGCCCCCTGGCAGGCGAGATGGAACACCCCGGAGCAGGGGATAACTTTACCCTCTGGTACTCGCCTAGCCTGACGACGGATGCCAAATTCTACGAAAAGATCATCTTTGGCTACGAAGGTGCTGGGCGCGCGCGCTACGACCTGACCGACCCGGATGACGGGCAGCCCGGCATCAACCTGGCTGGTCTCACGGTGCAGGACTATTACGACAATGTGGCCGGCGATGGTAACGTCTACATCACTGGCACCGTCGAAGGTTGGGTGACGGTCCCCCACAGTGAGGGTTACTATGGCGCGGACATCTGCGCGATCGATGGGCACCAGGGTGGCGCTGGCCATTACGCGGCCGACATGGTCGCGGACGCGCTCGCGGTGTTTAGTGACACGAATCCTACGTACTGGACCGATCCCAGCTTCTGGCCCATGTACGATGGGAACGACGATGGCGTGGTGGACACCTTCTGGGCCATCCACGCTGGCGCCGGCCAGGAAGGCGGCGGTGGCGAACAAGGTACCTTTGCCCTCTGGTCCCACAGCTCGGACGTCCGCAACTATGCGGGATACCCGGACGGCATCAAGGTCTATGAAGGCGACCCGATGACGACTACAGACGACATCATCGTCGGTCCCTATACCGTGCAGCCGGAGAACGCCGAGACCGGCGTGTTCGCGGAAGAGTTTGGGCACAACTTTTTCGGCTTCCCCGACCTGTACACCCAGGACGCCAACAACTCCATCGGCGACTGGAACATCATGTCCGGCGGCGCCTGGATGGGGTGGCTGGGTGGCACACGTCCGGCCAGCATGCCACTCTGGTTCAAGATGATCGCCGCCTTTGATACGGGCGGCGGCACAATCGTTCCGGTGAACTGGCACGAGCCTATGGTCGAGCGTCAGTACGACGATGCAGCGGGCGATGTCACCATCGGTCAGTTGGAAAAGACGCCGGATGGTGTGAACAAAGGTGTTCAGGTCCATCTGCCCGACTACACCCTGGCGATTGAAAACGAAGCCGGAACCGGCAATGCCGCGTACTCGGGCGCCGGCCGCGATCAGACGGACCTCATGCTGACCAGGCAGATCTCCGTCGGCGCTGCCGCCACCGGCACCCTGACCATTGATGCCTACTGGGACATCGAGGAGGACTGGGACTATGGCTATGTGATGGTCAACGGTATGCATCTCCCCGACATGGATGGAGCGACTACGAACTCCAACCCCAACGGCAACAACCTGGGGAACGGCCTGACCGGTTACGGTATGGGCACGCTGCGCTTCGACCTGTCCTCCTATGCAGATCAGACTATCACGCTGACGCTGCGCTACAAGACGGACGCGGCGGTCACTGAGGATGGTTGGTGGGTGGACAACGTCGCGCTTGACGGCGTGTTGATCGATGACTTTGAAGGGGCGAGCGCTCCGGGCACCTTCCCCGGCTGGACCAACTCGGATCCCGGCTGGCTCTTTGTTCCCACGACCGAGACGTACCATCGGTACTATCTGGTCGAGTGGCGCGCCATGACCAAGTACGACCAGATGATCCACAAGTCCGCCTACATCCACAACACCATCGAGCCGGATTACGTCACCCGCATCCCATACAACATGCCCGCGGCCCTGCTTTACTACCGCGACACGCAGTACGGTTCCACCTATGCTATGCACCCGAACGCCGGGGATCCGCCCAGCTACGGTTCCAAGTACCAGTTGCTCATCGTGGACCAGAACTGGGAGCCGACGCGTATCTTTAGCGGCACTGTGGGTTCCCCCGATGCTTACGAGGGCTACTGGTCGGGTCGGATCAGCAGCTACGACTCAGGGTTGACGCTCCAGGACACCGATGTCTTTACCATCCCCACGTACTATGGTATTGAGGGCTTGCCTCCGCAGGTCTATCCCTCCAAGCCGGCAGTAACCAAGTTCAACGACGCCTTGGGTTACTATGGTGGGTACTACTGGGGCGCTCCTTGTGATCCCGGATACCTGTGCTTCCACGAGCGAGATGGCAGCGCGGTGATCCCGGCCCGTGATCTCTACAGCATCCGTATGTCCGACTTTGCCGGCAACAGGCTGGGCGCTGCGGATGAGTGGCTGTATGGATATCCGTGGGCACCTTCGTGGTTCGGCGACGGCAAGCCCGGCACCGACAACGTGCAGTTTGGCGTCAACATCGAGTTGAAGGATATGGTGCACACCAATCCGTATACTTCGACGGCTACACTGGGCTTTAGCAACTATAGCGTCGACATCGAGTCCACCGCTGATACCGATGTCGTGATCAAGGCGCCCGGTACGTACACCGTGACCTACAATACGGTCGTCGAGAACACCGGTACCGAGGTCGCCAACGATCTCGCTGTGACCTACACGCTGGATTCCAAGTTGACCGCGGTCTCTCTGATGAGCACCGGTGGAGCAAGCGATCTCGGGACCACGAGCTGGTCGACGGGCACGTTGGCGCCGGACGCGGTCGTCACACTGACGCTGGTAGCGACGGGAACTGTTGGGTTGCCGATGGAGGACGATACGCTTACCACGCAGGTAGACGCCTACGATGGTCAGATCATGCGTGGGCCCTGGTTCCTCGAAACCGACATCTGGGTACCGTACGTCTCCATTGTCACGCCGACCGATGGCGCATTCATCGGCGCCCTCATGACCACCACCGTACCGGTCGAGATAGCCACTCTCGACTTTGACATCCCCGCTGATGGCCACTGGCATCTGTGGGTCGATGGTATGGACACGGGGCCCGTACTCACCTACACGACGGCGACCTCGCTGACGCTAGGCGCACACGTCATCAGCGCCCAGTTGCGGCTCCCCGATCATACAGTGATCGGCCCCATGGACGAAGTGAGTGTCACAGTCGGATCGTACACGATCTTCCTGCCCCTGGTTATGAGAGAGTAACGGGACGGGTAGATTATCTTCCCTAACGGGATAGTGAGAAAGCCACCAGGGATACCCCCTGGTGGCTTTCTGGATTTGGAGCCTGTGAACGGCCAGTATATTCTGCGGGCTTGTCGCCTTTTGGCTGTCTATCGTTTCCTATTCGCCGCTCATTTTTCTTCACAGTAAATGACCTGATCTCCCCATGCAACGTAATGATAGATATTATCCTTGACGGAGAGTGTGATCCATTGTATTTCCTCTACACTCTCTCCCAACTTTTCAAATGTGGGTTTGTCGGCCAGACAGGGCATATCTTCTATATCTGGCTCCCTGGCAGTTACGTCAATCACCTCAATCCGAGCGACGTCAGTGTGTAGGCGTTGCGCGAGATCGGCTCGGGCTGTCTCTACCGGAGCGGGTGTGGACATATCCTCTACTGCCGGGGGCCGTTCCTTGGTCGAAGGAGCATCAGGCGTCGCCTGAACGGTAGGTGTTTCTGGCGTCTTGCTGGCAGATGGAGTTACGGAAATTTCCGTATGGATTGGACGGGAGGATGGCTTGGGAGTTGAAGAGAGCGGTGTATCTATGGCACAGCTCGTGAGCAGGCCAACGAATATCAGCCAGGGCAGTAATTTGTTTGTGAACATATTTGCACCTCCAGTATATTTTCTAGACGTTCTGCCAGGGTAAAAGGTTCCGTCGATCGTTCTCCTGCCGCTCTGGCTTGATCCGTTTTCGTGCTTTTGCAAACCACCCGCCCGTGCTATAATGCGGTCATTCGATGCCGGAGCATTGTCGTGTGAATGGGGGGAAGGATGAATCCATGGAATTGGCGCTTGACGGGTTGCTTGCTCGTTTTGGCCTTGCTGACGTTGCTCTGTGGCTGCGCCCCGGGTGACGAGCAAGGAAGTCTCTTTCAGGATGACTTTAGCGATCGGGGTAGCGGTTGGGGCGAGGATCAGCGCGAGACGTTCGAACGGGGTTACGAGGATGGCAAGTACGTCATCGCATTGCACGAGCCGTATTGGTTCACCTGGGCCAATCCCGGCGAGCAATTCGACGACGTGAGCGTGGATGTGGATGTTCGGCTCGCCTCTGGCTCTCAGGATAGTCATTTCGGCGTCATGTGTCGTCACGCGGGTCTGGACAACTTTTACTACTTTGCCATCAGCGCCGATGGGTACTATGCCATCTTTCGGCGCGTGGATGGCGGCGATATGGAGATTCTCACCGGCGATGGAAGCCATATGATTCCCTCAGCCGCCATCAAGACGGGCGAGCAGGACAACCATCTTCTGGCAGTCTGCCAGGGAGATACCCTGAGTCTGTACGTGAATGGGAAATTGCTGGAGACGGTCACAGATGACGCGCACACACAGGGGGACGTGGGGGTCGGGGTCGGGAGCGGCGCTGTGGGCGACGTTCGTGTTCAGTTTGACGATTTGGTCGTCACCCAGCCTTAGAACAGCGGGTTGCAGGACGACGACGGATGGGGACAAGGTCAACGATGATGAATAGACGATGGCTTGTTGTGGTGTTGGTGTTTTTGTTGGTTGGCTGTGAGGGGGCCGGGGGACAGTTGCCGTGGAGCGACGACTTTTCTGACCCGGCCAGTGGTTGGCAGGTCGAGTCGGATGCCTCTGCAAAGGTCGAGTACTACGATGGGGCGATGCGCATTCTCGTCCAATCGCCCAATCGTCTCGCCTGGGCCTCTGCCGGGCGGGAGTTTTCTGACTTTCACCTGACCGTTGAGGCTACCCAGGTTGCCGGTCCCGACGATAACGAGTACGGCGTGCTGGCGCGGATGCAGGACGCCAAACATTTCTACCGCTTCTCCATCAGCGGCGATGGCTACTACCAGGTCAGCAAGTACGACGGCGAGGCGTGGGAGCCTTTGAACGGCGATTGGGCGTCATCCGAGGCGATCCAGCAGGGGGCGGCGACCAATCGTTTGGAGGTGGTCTGCCGGGGTGTGACGCTGGCTTTTTTGGTCAACGGCGTTGAGTTGATCCAGGTTGAGGACGCAGACTATCGACAGGGCGATGTCGGTCTCTACGCCGGCTCCTTTTTCGAGACCGGGGTGGAGGTTCACTTTGACGACCTGCGCGTGGAGAAACCGTAAACAGACAGATTTTCGTGTGGTGCCGGCATCTTGTAAGAGCTTTAAGTGAGAAGGATGGTGTATGGATACAACGAAGCGTTCTTGGGCCAAGTCCATCGTTTGGCGCATCATCGGTATTGCGCTGTTAGGATCGATCGCCTATATGGTCACCGGCGATTGGAAGGAGATGTCGGTGATCACTATTCTGTTTCACGGCATTCGCGTCGTTCTGTATTATTACCACGAGCGAGTGTGGGAGCACATCTCGTGGGGCCGAGTGAAACACCCGCTGGCAGGCTTGCCGGTGAAGCAGCGCCTGGCTCCAGAGGATATGGAAGCCGTGCGAGAACATCTGCGGCAACTGGGGTACGTGGATTGAGGGTGGGATGAACGTCTATTTGCAAAGCCTGGGTTGTCGCCTGAATTGGAGCGAGATCGAGACGCTGGCTCGACAGTTCACCGCCGCCGGTCACTCCGTCGTCTCCGAACCGGCCCAGGCCGAGCTTTGTATCCTCAATACCTGCGCCGTCACCGCCCAGGCTGAGCGTAAGACGCGCCACCGCGTCGAGTCGCTGGCCCGCGCCAATCCCCAGGCCCGTATCGCCATCGTCGGCTGCTATCCCACCCTGCGCCCCGAGACGAGCGCCAATCTATCTGGCGTAGCCTGGGTTATCCCCAACGCAGAAAAAGACCAAACGGCGGACATCGTTCTCGCTGACCCTTCGCATCCGTGCTCCTCTGCTTCTCTGCTCCTTCGCACCCGTGCCTTTGTCAAGGTGCAGGATGGCTGTGATAATCACTGCACGTATTGTATCATCCGTCTTTTGCGCGGCCCGGCCCACAGCCGTCCTTTGAGCGAAGTCGTTGCCGAGGTACAGGCGCTCGTCGAGGGGGGATGCCAGGAGATCGTGCTGACCGGTGTGAACTTGGGGTCCTATGGTCGCGACTTGGATCTGCCCGGCGGCCTGCGCACGCTGATCGCCACATTGCTGGCTCAAACCGATCTGGCCCGCCTGCGCCTCTCATCGCTGGAGCCTTGGGATCTGGACGAGACTTTTTTCGAGTTGTGGCAAAGTCCGCGTCTGTGCCGTCAACTTCACCTGCCGCTGCAAGCGGGTTGCGACGAGACCTTGCGCCGCATGGGTCGCCGCACTACCACGGCGGCGTTCACCCGGCTGGTTAGGGCCGCTCGCTCGATGATTCCCGATCTGGCCGTGACCACCGATATTCTCGTCGGTTTCCCCGGCGAGGACGAGGCTGCCTTCCACGCCAGCCGTGATTTTGTAGCAGAGATGGGGTTTGCGCGGCTCCACGTCTTTCCCTATTCTCGACGGCCGGGCACACCTGCCGCGCGATTGCCCGACCAGATACCGCACAAAGAGCGTCGAGCGCGGGCGCGCGCGATGCGTGAACTGGGCGTCGAGCAAGCGCGTCGCTTCCGCCAGCGGTTTATGGGACGAGAGATGGAGGTGTTGTGGGAACAGCGCCGGGACGATGGGCTCTGGATCGGAATGACCGACAATTACCTGCGGGTTGCTTCGCACACAGAGGACAACCTGCACAACCGAATCACCCTCACACAGTTGTTCGGCATGCGGAACGGCTATCTGATGGGGGAGGTGATGGAGTGAGTGATTGTATCTTTTGTCGCATTGTGAGCGGAAAGGCTCCGGCCCGCATCGTCTACCAGGACGAGGACGTGACCGCCTTCCATGATCTCAACCCCCGCGCGCCTACTCATATTCTCATCGTTCCCAACCGCCACATCGCGGGTGTGGATCGGGTTGAGGAAGCGGACGCGGCGTTACTGGGGAAACTGTTCGTCGTCGCCCGCCATCTGGCAGAGCAAGAGGGCGTTGGCAATGGGTATCGTTTGGTGATCAACAACGGCTCTTTGGCCGGTCAATCTGTATTTCATCTACACGTGCATCTGTTGGGCGGGCGCCCGCTGAGCTGGCCGCCCGGATAGAGAAGAGAACGAGGAAACGCATACCAGCAAAGGAGAGAGCATGTTAGTCAAAGATCGAATGACGTCTGATCCACTTACTATCACAACCGACACGAGCCTGAAGGATGCATTGGAGTTGATCCGCAGTAAACCGTTCCGTCACCTGCCGGTGCTGGATGAGAACGATAAACTGGTCGGCATCGTGACCGAGAAGAGCCTGGTCTATGCCGCGCCGACTCCGACCACCACACTCAGTGTTTTCGAGGTGGACTATATTCTCGCGCGCACAAAAGTTGGCCAGATCATACAGGGGCCGGTTGTTACCGTGGGTCCCGATCTGCCCCTCGAGGAAGCAGCGCGTGTGATGGTGGACCATCGCATTGGTTGTTTACCCATCGTCGAGGATGACAAGTTGATTGGCATCATCAGCGACACGGACATATTTCGTGTTTTCGTCGAAGGGCTTGGAGGTGGATACCCCTCGCTGCGCGTAACCATTGTTATTCCGGAAGAGGTGGGCAGCCTGGCTCGGGTTGTGAATCAGGTGGCGGCGCTGGGAGTCAATATCCATTCACTGGGCGTCTTTTGGGGCGAGAAACCCAAAGACCGATTAGTGGCTTTCCGATTAGATCAGGTGGAGCGGGAGACCGCTGTGCAAGCATTGGAGGCCGCGGGTATCGAGATCGTGGATGTTTGGGAACCAGACGCTTGAGCCTAGGGGGAGTCAGCCATCGGCATGTCCATCGTCTCGAGGTTGAATGTGTCTGGTATTGCATTGCTTGACAAGCCCGCAATGCACGATTATAATGAACCAGTTACAACAAGAATCAGGAGGAGAAGCGTATGACCAAAGTTGTAGTTCAATCCGGTGAGTCTTTTGAATCCATGTTGAAGCGCTTTAACAAGAAGGTGCATTCTGACCGCGTGTTGTGGGAGACGCGCCGCCGCCGCTTTTTTGAAAAGCCGAGCGTGATCCGGAAGCGCAAAAAGGCCGCCAAATTGCGCAAGAGCCGTCAGCAGACGTTCAAGGATCAGCGGGGCGGCATGTAAGCAGGCCGGTAGAAATAAACTCGTCATCAGCCACAGACGGTGGCTGGGTAGATCATGTGTTGTCTCGGCCATGTATGTGTATTTGGCCCCAGCGCAAGGATAGGGAGGCGCGATGAGTCTGAAGCAGCAATTGCAACAGGATCTCAAAGAGGCTCTCCGTGATCGCGACGAGAAGCGCAAGTCGGTCATCCGCATGGCATTGGCTGCGATCCTCAACGCTGAGGTTGAGCAAGGCGGTGAACTCGACAACGCGGACGTGGTCGCGGCATTGCGGAAGGAGGCTAAACAGCGGCGCGAGACGATTGCTGAGCTGCGAGAGGCGGATCGTCCGGAGGCGCTCGTTCAAGAGGAGATGGAATTAGCGATCCTCGAGGAATATCTACCCAGACTCCTTTCACGTGAAGAGATCGCTGAGGAGGCGCGTCAGGTCATCGCACAAGTCGGCGCGACCGGGATGAGGCAGATAGGACCGGTGATGGGCCAACTGATGCCGAAGCTGAAAGGTCGAGCCGATGGGCGCGTTGTGAACGAAATCGTGCGCGAGTTGCTGTCTGGTTGAGACGCACTCGCCTTGCCAAAATATGTCACAATTTTGCCAAGAGGGAGCGCCACAGGTGCTCCCTCTTGTCAACTTTACTAGATGAGTACGAACGCAGTCGAGAATAGACGTAACGAGAAAGAGATCTCACCGCAGAGGAGCCGCCCTGGGTGGGGGGTCTGGCTGCGTCTGGCGCTCTTGGGAATAGCGCTGGCGATTGTCACAGGGGTGGTGATGGTTCGACCGTTGCTGCCCACCGGCCAGGTGGTGCTTGAAGTGGGGGATGTCGCTCCACAGGATATCCACGCACCTCGCCCCTTGACGTATGATAGCGCCATCCGGCAGGCAGAGGAACAGGAACTGGCGGCGTCTCAAGTCGAACCGGTCTACACCCCTTCTGACCCCGCGTTAGCCCGTGAACAACTTGATCGTGCTCGTGAGGTGCTCGACTATCTAGGCTCGGTGCGCGCCGATACACTCGCCTCCACTGCCCAGAAGAGAGGATGGGCTGCGGCTGTACCCGAGCTTTCTGACCTTGCCCCCGAGACGCTCGACAGTCTGCTTGCCCTGCCCGACGAAAGCTGGGACCGGGTCCAGTTGGAGACGCTGGCTGTGATCGGCCAGGCGATGCGCCAGGAGATCCGCGAAGGATATTTGGAGCAAGCTCTGGAGGGAATACCTCGTCTGGTTCGTCTGGATCTCTCAAACGAAGAAGCCGCCGTTGTGATCGCACTTACCCAAAGCTTCCTGGTTCCTAATTCTTCTCGCGATCCGGCAGCCACGGCGGAGGCTAAGGCCCGTGCTCGCGAGGAGGTAGGGCCGATCACCTACTCTTTCAAAGAGGGCCAGATCATCGTGCGCGAGGGAGAGAGCGTCAGGCCGCTCCATATCGAGACATTGGATCAATTTGAGCTGCGACAGCCGCAGACCAACTGGACCGATTTCATCGGGGCCGGGTTGATGGCCGTGTTGGAGGTCCTGTTATTGTATCTTTACCTGGGGCGCTTTCAATCGGAGGTGCTGCGGGACGGACAGCAACTGTTCCTGCTCGTGTTGCTGACCGCCTTTTTCGTGTTGGGGGCCGGACTGATGGTGCCCGGCGGCGATGTGCTGCGCTATCTTTCTCCGGCGCCAGCGCTGGCTATGCTGGTCGCGGCTGCTTTGGGCGCGCACGCTGGCGTGGCCGCCGCGATCTTTCTCAGCATCGCTACCGGGGTCATTGCCGGCAATTCTCTGGAGATGACTACCTATGCTGCTCTAGGGGGACTGGTCGCTGCCCTCACTCTGGGCCGCGTCGAGCGTATGAGTTCGCTCTTTCGCTCCGGTGCCTTTGTCGCCCTGGCGCACGTGGGCGTGCTCGCCGTCTTTCATTTGCCGCAGGCGCTCGCTCAACCAGGCGATCTGTTGATCCCGGCGTTGACGGGCGTTGTCAATGGGATCATCTCGGCCAGCCTGGCGCTGGGTGGATTGTTTCTCATTGGCCCGCTGTTCGACATTGTCACCACGATGCGGCTCATCGAACTCAGCCGCCCCGATCACCCGCTCTTACAGCGGTTGCTGCGCGAGGCGCCCGGCACGTATCATCACAGCCTGATGCTGGCGAATCTGGCGGAGCAGGCAGCCGAGGGCATCGGCGCCAATGCCTTGCTCACCCGTGTGGGCGCATATTACCACGATACGGGCAAGATCGTTCGGCCGTACTTTTTCTCCGAGAACCAGGTCGGCGGTATGAACCCCCACGATCGGCTCGATCCTTATGCCAGCGCCGAGGTGATCATCGGGCACGTCGAGGATGGAAAAGAACTGGCGCGGCGTTATCGCCTGCCTGGCCGCGTGCGCGCGTTCATTCCCGAGCACCACGGGACCAATCGAGTGAGCTTCCTCTACGAGAAAGCGGTGCGGCTGGCGGGCGACGAGACGCTGGTGGACGAGGGCGACTTTATCTACGGTGGCCCCAGGCCTCAGAGCAAAGAGACGGCGTTGGTGATGTTGGCCGATGGCTGTGAGGCCGCCGCGCGCTCTATACGCCCCGCCGGTGACGATGAACTGGCGGAAATTGTCAATCGCATCATTGACCGACGTGTGGATGATGGACAATTGGATGAGTGCGATCTGACCTTGCACGATCTGGGGATCATACGCCGGGTTTTCATCTCCGCGCTGAAGGGGACGTTTCACCCACGTGTTCAATATCCTGAACCGGAGAAAGAATCCGAACCTGTGGAATCCGAGTTGGCCGTAGGCGCGAGCGTGAAATGACACTCCATACCGTAGAAGTGCGGACTGACGAGCTGTACGACCGGCGGGTCGAGCCTGAACCGCTCCGTCGGGCTGCCCTGGCGACCCTGGCTCACCAGCGTATCGAGGGGCCATGCGAGCTGACCGTCGTGGTGACCGGTGACGAGGCGTTGCGCGAACTCAACCGCCGCCATCGAGGCGTGGATGCGCCAACGGACGTACTGGCTTTCCCAGAC
>Ga0180433_10005362_pt1 | contig 17407 bp, 15 predicted proteins | sample SS_ome_8_FD_132980 | JGI IMG/M metagenome (GOLD analysis project Ga0180433, IMG submission 132980) | Hypersaline lake sediment archaeal communities from the Salton Sea, California, USA - SS_1_D_1 metaG | ecosystem: Environmental > Aquatic > Non-marine Saline and Alkaline > Hypersaline >... | reverse complement strand
TTAATCGAAATATCCGAAGAGTGGCAAACCGGGCGGACCTACATGAATTTTGATAACGTATAAGGAAATGTAACTTGGGCTTAACTTTGGCCAGACAAATTACAGAATAAATGTTGCTTTATCATGCCTTTGATCTTCTCACGGCTAGAGAAGCTATTCTCGCGCATTCTGTCTATAGCAGAATAGTCTCTTTCTTTTGTTCCTTCTGGTATTTCTGAGATGCCGGGCGAGGATTTGAGTCGTTTTCTTAGTTCAGAATTTTGTGTTATGGCAGAGATGACCTCTTCTCGTTTCTTATCGGCAACAAATCCAGCACGTTTCATGTTGCGGCGTCGAGTACTTTGTGCTGACGTTGTTGGCCTTCTCCCCGTTTTAGGGGCATCTGCTGGACGACGTTTTGATTGTGATGATTTTGCAGGAGATTTTGTCGTGGCTTGTTTTCGTGTTTTACGAGGTGCTGTGCGGGATACGGCATCACTGCGTTTTGAGGGGGTACGTTTTGATTTTTTTTCTTTGGGCTTTGTTTCTAATTTATGTTTAATTTGGTGAATTAAGCCTACATAGTCTTCGGCTTGCTCCTCTGAGATATCGTCACCGTTGGGATTAGATTGGAAGATAGTTGAGAATTTTAATGCTTGGGCAAGTGTTTCACCGATATCACCAAATGCATACATGAGCTTGATAGAATCGCTTGCATCGACCATTTTTTTGTATTTCCTAGCAAGCTCTTTTGTAGAGCCTTTATGGCCTTTACCCAACCTTTTGATTTCTTTGGGTAACGCTTGAGCTAATCCTTCTGGGTTTTGAATTAAGCTTTCAACTGCACCAAAGATCTTAGCCATTTCGTCTTTTTTTAGTGTGCTAAATTTTACAGGTGATTTTGTTGGCATGAATACATCTCCACAAACAGATACTAATCAAATAATTGTGACACACGTTAATTAACACTTTCTTAATAAATACTTAATATTAAGGCAATATGCTAGAAAGTATAGCTCATATAGCATTGTTTTGGACAGCTACTATGTCATTGATTCCACAAGCGCCATTCACTAAAACGCTACCGAGGTTACGTCTTAAGGCGAGGAAGGCACACCGCTTTGCTATCGATAAACCCCGCAACGTATTCCACGCTACAGTTCACGTAACGCCATACTCTGTCGCCAAAGGAAAAAAGCTTGAAGAACGTCTCGAGGACGACAAATACTACACTGCGACATGGCGCGAAATTCTCCTCCATAAGCCGTATCGAATCGTGCCTGGTCCTTGGAATGATATCGGGAGTTTTGATATAGAAAACGATCCTGATGCACCAAAGCCGAAGTCTAAGACTGATGAGAGTTCAGAAGAGAGCAAGCTTTGGCAAGTGCTTAAGTACACTGTTTTCCTAAAATTTACACTGCTCAAGCTTGGAATTGATTATCTTCAGCAACTAAACTCGCCGGAAACGACTACTCCAAAAAAACCTGAGAGTGAAGGATCTGAGTTGCTTGCAGAAGACTTACCACCGCATAAATACTTCCGTGATCTTCTTACAAAAGATGGTGGTTATTTAGATGAAGTTTCTAGATTAGTAAACAATGACAAGATTGGCTTGAAGAAAAAAAGCGCTCAACGTGATCCGGTTGTCGCAAGCCATCTTTATCGACTGGGTAAAGCTTACAGTAAACGCATTGTCAATAAGGGGAAGGGCTTCTCACAAGATGAACGCAATGCGTTGAAAGAAAGTATCGAAGACATGACGCTCTTGGTGTCTTTATACCGCAAGGCGATGGTTGCATCGCATGACAAAGATACACGCACGCCTAAAACCGATGCTGAAGACATTATTCAACTTGCTAATAATGATATACGCACGTTTAATACCAATGCCAAAGACTTTATCGAACTTGCGAATAAAGTGTTAAATGACCGAGACAAACTCCCTGACGGTCACGACTGGGGACGCATCGGAAATCTTATGTTAAAAACGGTGGCTGCGATGGCAGTTGGTGTCATGGTCACAGCTGCTGTCCTAACAGCACTTATCATGATCAATAACCCAATAGGATGGACTATTGCCTCGATACCACTTCTCGTTTTTTGGACCGCATGCGCTGCGTATATATCGAAAAACATTTTATCTTTCGGCAACCACCAAGCAAAACGTCTTACCCATTGTGGTTTGTTCACGGGCGGCGATATAAGAGGCCCGCGTCTAAGAACGACTGACGCTATTATAGCTATGCGCAATAGCTTAGCGACGCAGGGTAAGGTTGAAGAGTTGAGTTTGCTCACAGATGTCGATCTGGGCGCGCCATCTGTTTATGGGTTGTTAGATTCGAGTGATGTTGGGGGTGAGGGTACATATACACAAAGAGGTCATTTAGTCTCTGAAAGTGAAGAGTCGGTGAAAGAAGAAGATTCTGAATCTTCTGTCGCGGGCGACCTATATTACTACAACTCTAGCAGTTCTAGTTAGTACCATTTCTATTCCCCCTCACCCCTGACCCCTCTCCCCCATACTGGGGGAGAGGGGAAGTAATATTTTACCATCTCACCCTCCCAAAAAAAGTGGTTGAAAAACCAAACGAGCCTCCCTCGATCGAGCCTCTGTCTTGGGGAAGTGAAGGTCTGAAGTGGCCTTGCGAAACCAAGGATGGTTTCGCTAGAGCGCCCCATGGATGGGCTCGCAGCGTGCCACTTCAGACCTTCACTTCCCCAAGACAGAGGCGGGCCAAGGGCACCATACACACCACACACCACACACCACAAACAACACCCACTACACTTCCCACCACCAAATGCTATAATTCAACCACCACAAGCCACCGAGCCGCACTTGAATGCAATACTTCGCCGAAGCCCCAAGCAACATAGCCCTAATAAAATACATGGGTAAGCAAGACCACGAAAACAACACCCCATTAAACGCGAGCCTTTCCTATACAGTTGATGAGCTTAAGAGCTATGTGACGATTGAGTCCTACTCCGGGGCGAAAGATGCTTGGGAGCCACTCGATATGCCGGGTGTGAGTGGTTTTCATTTAAGCGAGCACGCCAAGTTGCGTTTCTTGGAACACTTAGCGAGAGTAAAAGCCCATTTCAGTTTTGAGGGCTCACTGCTCGTGCGTTCGTGCAATAATTTTCCAATTGCGACAGGGCTTGCGAGTTCGGCGTCGAGTTTTGCGGCGTTGACGATTGCGGCGTGTCGAGCGCTTAGTGAGTTAACGAATACCGAGATGCCTGATACTGATACGATGGCGAATATGAGTCGACTTGGTTCAGGCTCTTCGTGTCGTTCGTTTTATAAGCCTTGGGCACTTTGGGATGATGAGAGTATCAAGGCGATAGAGCTACCTTACAATGAATTGATTCATCATTCGTATCTTGCAAGCCACGATGAGAAAACGGTTTCCTCACGCGAGGCGCATAAGCGTGTTGCAACGAGCCCGCACTACAATGGGCGCGCTGACCGAGCGCATGAACGACTCGCGACACTGCTGCAGCAATTTCGTGCGGATAATTGGCAGGGGGCGTTTCAAACTGTGTGGGATGAATTCCAAGATATGCACGATTTGTTTAGAACAGCGAGTGAGCCTTTCAATTACATCACAGACAACACACAAGTCTTACTCGATATTTGGTTAGACTATTGGGAGAAACATGGCGACGGTCCACTGGTGACGATGGATGCAGGACCCAATGTGCATCTTTTCTTTCGTCCCGATCAAGCCGATGAAGCATTACGCATGAAACAAAACTTACTTAAAGATTACGATGTCATTTGATTTTTCAACTAAGGCCCACGGTAAGTGGATACTCGCTGGTGAACACGCTGTGTTGCGTGGTCATCCCTGTCTTGTTTTTCCATTGCGCGATGTGTTTTGTGAACTAAGTTTTACGACTAAGCCTGCGACCCATGGCGCGACGTTTCGTGGTCAGTGGGGTGAAGACATGCACTTATTATTTTGGAGTGTAGTTGAGCACGGCTTAAAAATGGTGGGGCGAGACTTAAGTGCAGTCGAAGGTGATTTCAATTTAGAAAATAATATTCCATTGGGTGTAGGTCTTGGTGCTTCTGCAGCGCTTTGTGTGGCACTGACGCGTTGGTTTCATTGGAAGGGTTGGGTTGAACACGACGAGTTATTTTCATTTGCGCGATCGCTTGAGGATTTGTTCCATGGCGAGAGTAGTGGCGTTGATATTGTTGGCGCGTTGTATGACGAGGGGCGCTGTTTTACCGCGGGCGATATTACCCCGCTGGTTGTAAATTGGCAGCCGCATTGGGCGTTGTCTTACTCGGGTGAAATGGGTATTACTTCACATTGCGTCAAACAAGTACAAGCGTTATTCGAACAAGATAACGAACAAGCAACACGTATCGATAAAGCGATGGCAGCGAGTGTTGAAATGGCGATGGCTGCGCTTGCGTTGCAAGATAACGTAGAAGGGCAAGAGTTGCTCTCGCATGCTATTAATCAAGCGCGCGTCTGTTTTAATCAATGGGGTTTAGCGACAGGGCAAGTCGAGGGGCATATCCAACAATTACTCGCAAAAGGTGCACTCGCAGCTAAGCCGACTGGCTCAGGTCATGGTGGTTATATTCTAAGTCTCTGGCCAACAACGCCGCCGCGCGATGTGGTCGACATCGCGATTTAAAGTTCAAACGTCGCTATCACGGGTGTGTGGTCCGAAGGGCGTTCCCACTTGCGTGGTGTTTTATCTATATCACACGCAGTACATGTCAGATTATCTGTCGCAAGAATATGATCGATGCGTAAGCCGCGGTTGCGTCTAAACGCCATCTGACGGTAATCCCACCAACTGTAACTCTTCTCGGGTTGTTCGAATAAACGAAAGCAGTCGCGTAGTCCGAGCGATAATAAGCCTTGAAACGCTTCGCGCTCGGCTGGTGAAACGAGTACGTGGCCTTCCCATGCGATGGGATCGTGCACATCGCGATCTTCAGGTGCGATATTATAATCGCCTAAGATGACGAGTGATTCGTTCGCGTCGGTTAACGTTTTAACGTGCGCGGTTAAGTGAGCAAGCCAATCAAGTTTATAATCGTATTTATCAGAACCAACGCTTTGTCCATTGGGAACGTAGCAATTTAAAACGTGTACGCCTTCGATTTTTGCACCGAGCACACGTTTAGCGTCGTCATTAAAATTTGGGATGCTGCCATACAGCATCTCGATAGGCCTCCTACTGATAGTTGCAACACCGTTATAGGTTTTCTGTCCTGTGTAAACGAGGTTAAAACCAGCCTCTTCGATTTCTGCTTTAGGAAAGTTCTCATCCGTACTTTTGGTCTCCTGTAAGGCGAGTACATCGACCGGATTTTCGTCTAGCCATTGTAAAACATGCGGCAGGCGCACTTTGATTGAATTGACATTCCAGGTTGCAATGGAGAGTTTGGTCATCATCTTAATCCTTTAATTGTTTTTAACGATAAATAATACATCAGCACCTAGCGCGCCACAGCCTTTTACTGCACATACAGAAGGTTTAGCGAGTATTTGTTGACACAATGTTTGGCTTGCTTCAGTCTGCAAGCCTTGTTGCTTAAGACATTCAGCGTAAGCGTTGATGGCATCGGCGAAGGCTTGGCTATCGCTAGACTGCCAGGCACCTGTCGCGCGTTCGATAATAGTATGTAATTGATTAGCTGCTACGTTCGGTTTAGTGCGTAAGTGTTCGTGCGTTTTTACTTTGTTTGTCGTGTGTTCGATGTGATACGTCATATCTTTAAACGGCCAGGTGAGTGGTATTGCTTGCCATGGGTTTTGTGTCACAAGTGCAAACGGTGCGTTAAGTGTTTGTGCGATGACATCTGCACCACTTGGTGGTGTGCCTTGACCATCCCAGGCTGCATCGAGATACGCTTGATGCAGTGATGCGTAATCGAGTTCTGCATTAGGATCCTGAAGGGTAATATAGGCGCGATAGAGTAATAAAAACTGTGCGCTTGAAGCACCGAAGCCACCGCGTCCTTCGTAGGGATCGGTGAAAGTTAGGTGGTAATGATTAAATGTTGCCGCATTACGCTCGTAGAAGCGATACGCGGGACTATCTTTCGGGAAGGGGCAGTTTGACTCACCTTGCTCGAGTGTTAACGTAAACGCGGGTTCGCTTAATGCGATGATGGCGCTACCGGCCTGTAGTACTGCATATTCGCCAATGACAAACGTTTTACTTAGACAAGAAAACTTCATGAAATAGCTTCACGGCGGATTTCTTGCAGTGCTTCTTTGGCGTGGGTGAGTGTTAATTGCTTGGCGCGCTCTAATCGTTTTTCAAGTCGTTGTCGCAGTAATGGGATTTCATCGGCATTGGCGCCGGCGCTTAGTGATAAGTTTGTAATGTGTAGGCGCATGTGGCCTTGCGTAAAACCAAGTGTGATGAGGGCGCGTAGTGCACCTAGATTTTGTACGAGGCCAACGGCTGCAACGATACGCGATAATTCATCGGCTGATGTAACGCCTAACATGCGCAAGCTCATTTGCGCAGTTGGATGTAAGCGCGTGACACCACCGACGATTCCGACTGGAATGGGCGCTTCGAGCACGCCGCGTAAGGTGCCGTTGTCATAGGTCCATTGATTCACTGCACGATACTGGCCATCGCGACATGCGTAAGCGTGTACACTTGCCTCGACGGCGCGCCAATCATTGCCGGTTGCGATGATGACAGGATCCATGCCGTTTAAAATGCCTTTATTATGTGTGGCTGCGCGATACGGATCGAGTGTCGCAAAGAGACTCGCCTCAGCGATTTTCTCGCCGATGTCTGCAGGTACGTCACGTATAATAACTTCGGCGTGGGTAATTTTGCTGTCGCTTAGATTCGATAAGATACACATGGTGACGGTTTCATCCGTCAACACCTCAATAGGTTGTTTTAAGTATTCGCAAATTTGAATCATGAGGTTTGCACCCATTGCATCGCACGTGTTGGCGAAGACATGAATAACGCCCATAGTTTTACCGTCGGGACGTGCGATGGTGCGTAATGTCATATCGGTAACACCACCACCACGTTTATATAAACTTTTTGCCGGATACTCATTGGCGGCTTCGATGAGACTCTCTTTATTGTTGTTTAATGCGTTCGTTAAGTGTTCGAGATTTTGCACGGTGGAGATTTGAATTTGGCCGATGATGCTGTGGCCTGTGACATGGGTATTAATTTCACCTTGATTGCGAATCCATTTTGCCGTTTTGCTTATGGCTGCGATGATAGAAGTTTCTTCAACGGCCATCGGTACCGCTGTATCAACACCATCGATACGCAAATTTGCAGCGACGCCTAAGGGTAATTGAAAGTAACCAACGACGTTTTCGATAAACTGTTCGGCGAGGTTAGCATTGTCTACACCGCCATCTTGTAAATAAGCGATATCTTCTTTCGTCAATGCACCCATTGCGAGTAAGCGTTCGAAACGTGCTTTACGATTGAGTTTCGAAAAACCTTCGAATGGGTTGTTCTCGTTTAACGTCAACATAATTTATCCTTGGTTAATTCTGCAAGTGATGCGGTGCCCGTACAAAATAATGCAACGCGGCATTCGTTTTCGATTTGTTGCATATGCTTAATGACGGCTTCTTTGCCTTTGAGTGCGGCTTGCAATAAAGGTTTAGCGAGCCCGATCGTTTTTGCACCCAGTGCAAAATATTTTGCAGCGTCTAAGCCTGTTCTTACCCCACCTGATGCCCACAGTTCAAAGTCAAAATGGTAGTCACTCGCTTTAACGAGTGTTTCTACAGACGTGATGCCCCAGTGTTTAAACGTTTGTGCTGCGTGTGCTTGCCACGAGTCTTCATTGGCGCGAGCGCCTTCGATGCGCCCCCAGTGTGTGCCGCCATAGCCACTCAAGTCGCAGGCTTTAACACCTGTTTCGTTTAAGCGTTTGAGTGTCTCGATTGAAAAGCCACAGCCCGTTTCTTTGACGATGATGGGTACTGGGCTTGCTTTAGCTAAGCGTCCCAGTGCGTCGAGACTACCTTTGAACTGAGGTGTGCCTTCGGGTTGTAGACACTCTTGGAGCGCGTTGCAATGAATAATCATAGCGTTTGCTTCTAAACTATCGATGAGCCGCATGATGGTGTCGTTGTCGTGGGTGATAAGCTGGCTTATGCCGAGGTTGCCAAAGAGTTCGAGTTCTGGCGCGCGTTTGCGTAAGTCGCGCATTTCTTGGTCGGCTGTGTGGTCGTCTAATTGTCTGCGCTGTGAACCAACCGCCATCGCCCATTGGCTTGTGATGCAAGCATCGGCCAGGATTTGATTGATGGCAATGCCGTCGTGGTGTCCGGCTGTCATAGCACTTACTAAGAATGGTTTGACAGCGGATTTACCGAGACGCTGTGTCGATAGCTCGATGTCTTCGAAATTGAGATCGGGCAACGCTTCGTGGCGCAGGCGCACCATATCGAGCGCATGTCCGCCGAGCGCTTCATTGGCTTCGTCTAGCGCTTGGGTAATATGTTGTTGTTTGCGCTTTATGAACGTTTGAGTGTTTTCGCGAGTCATTTGCAGATGGCGTATAAGCTCATTATGCGCGGATTATACACCATGCTGCATGGATTCGTCATCCCTACCTGTATCGGGAATGTTCAGTCTTACGCGGCGATATCTAACAATTGGTAAGCAACTGCAGCTGAGGCGGCAATCGCACCGGCAAATTGGGCAGCTCTGATGGCCCAGTGGTGGTGTATTACAGCGGTCCAGCTGCCTTCATTGGCGGCTTGTTCACGCATCACACTTGTGGATTGGGTATGTTGTGCACTGCCAGGCAATTGATTGGCTGTAATTTCGAACTTTGGTGCTTCGCCGTAGAAGCCGTCCCACCAGCCGTCTTGCCAGAATTCATGCTCACTTGAGTCCGCTTCATAAGGATTTTCACTCTCGGGTACTTCTGCACGCGCCATTTCATAGCCTTCGGCGTAACACTCTTGCCAATCGGGGTTATCTAACGCGAGTTTTAAGCGAATGTGAGGTAAAATTTGTTCATCGTTCATGGCACAACCCTTTGTTTTTTAATTTGTAAATTCCCTTTAAGCTAGATCATGCAATTCTTATGCCTGGGCCTAGAAGAAAAGGGGCTTCGTATCTTAGTTATCGGATACAAGCTTGCCTTCTTTGAGGGTTAAGATGCGATCCATGCGTTTGGCAAGGGTGATGTCGTGGGTGACGATGACAAGACTGGTTTGTTGCTTGGTATTCAGTGCGAGCATTGAATCGTAGACTTGCTCGGCTGTTTGCGGATCGAGATTACCCGTTGGCTCATCGGCGAGCACAATGGCGGGTTCGCTCACAAGTGCGCGGGCAATCGCAACGCGTTGCCGCTCGCCACCCGAGAGTTGGGATAGACGATGGGTTAAGCGCTCGGCGAGTCCGACTTCGCTTAAGATGTGTTGAGCTTTTTGTTTTGCCTCTGACAATGTGACACCGCCGATGCGTAGCGGCATGGCTACGTTTTCGATAGCGCTGAACTCAGGCAGAAGATGATGAAATTGATACACGAAGCCGAGCTTGCTGTTGCGTAGGCGACAGCGTTCGCGTTCTTTAAGTGTGTGGACAGCTTCGCCATTGATGAGGACTTCACCGCTCGTCGGATTATCTAGGCCACCCAAGATGTGTAGGAGCGTGCTTTTGCCTGAGCCTGAGGGGCCGAGTATCGCAACGCGTTCGCCGGCTTCTAGGGTAAAGTCGAGCTCGTCTAAGATCGGTATGTGGCGCACACTGTCTTTGAAAATTTTACTGATGTTTCGGCATGCTAAGACGGTGGTATCACTCATATCGCAATGCCTCCGCTGGGTTAACGCGTGAAGCGCGCCAAGCTGGGTAAAGTGTTGCGAGTACACTCATTAAGAACGCGGCTAGTGCTACTTGGATCACGTCACTTGCTAAGATGCGCGAGGGTAGGTAATCGATAAGATAGACTTGCGATGAGATGAATTGTACGTTGAAGGTGCGTTCGATAAATTGCACGACTGGTGTTACGTTGGCGGCGAGACTCACGCCACCGATCGTACCGAGTAGGGTACCGAAACCACCGACTAAGCAACCTTGTATAATAAATATTGCCATGATGGTGCGTGGGCGAGTACCTAATGTGCGTAGGATAGCGATGTCGGCTTGTTTGTCGGTGACAATCATCACGAGTGATGACACTAAGTTGAATGCGGCAATGGCGATAAGCAACATCAAAATAAGAAACATCATCGTTTTTTCCATGTGCACGGCTTTGAAGAATGCGCCAAAGCGTACGGTCCAGTCGCTTACTTGTAAGTGAGCGGGTAATTTATCGAGTAAGTCCAAACCAATTTGTGGAGCGCGGTATAGGTCGGGTGTCTCGAGACGTAGACCGCTTACAGTATTACCCATTTGCAATAGTTTTTGACTATCTGTTAAATGTAAGAAGACTAAGCGGCGCTCGAAACCGAAACCACCGCCGGTGTTGAAAACACCTGAGACCGTGAAGCGTTTATAGCGTGGGATGACACCGACCGGGGTGACGCTTGCTTGTGGGATCAAGATGCGAACCTTGTCGCCTAGGCGAACATTCAAGCTACGGGCTAGCTTCTGGCCGAGGACGATATTGAATTTGCCGGGTTTTAAATCGTATAACGAACCTGCAGTCATCTTATTGGCAAGCTCTGTCACCTTGTTTTCTTCCTTGGGTACGATCCCGGAGATGATAACCGGTTGTGTTGTGCGCCCGAAGGAGATAAGGCCTTGTGAACTAACGAAAGGTACGACCGCTGTGATGTCGCTTTCTCTGTCTAGCTTACGTTGCCAATCTTGCCAGTTATTCATTTTCCCATCGAGTGCTGTGATGGTAATTTGCGGCACCATGGAAAAAATATGTGCTTTGATTTGTTGGTCGAAGCCATTCATGACGGATAAGACGGTGATGAGCACGGTCACACCCAAGGCGATACCAATGGTGGATGCCCAAGAAATGAAAGAAATAAAATGATTGCGTCGTTCAGCACGGACATAACGCAAACCAATCGGCCAAGCAATCGACTTAAACATGCGAGTCTCGAGTAACAAACAATTAAAAGCATCATACGCGAATCTAACCACAACGTCACGCGCGATTTTTTTCTTCCCCCCTCTCCCCCAAGCTTCGCTTGGGGGAGAGGGGGGAGGGGGAATAAAAAAACACCGAGGTATTTTTACACCTTGTGGACGCTGATGTTTTGTAGCAGAATTTTTTATGACGAGGATGTTAGATTGCTAGGGCTGGTGTAAATGGGATGGGTGTATGCCAGTTTATGTTAGTGCATTTTATATTGGAATTCTTGTTTGTCATCTTCTGCCAGTCCTACTTACGAGCGAATGGCTTGTTGTATTAACGATTAGCGCCTCTATCGTTTTTATCATAGCTTTAAACCAATCGTTAGCATTCATAGTAAAAAAAGTATTATTCACGTTAGTCTTAGCACTTGCCGGATTTCTCTACGCAACTCTCGTTGCGAAACAATACGTCACTATCAAAACGGAATTACCAAAACACAAAACGCAGGCAGTGATTCGAGTGCAACAAATTATGTCGCAAAGTCATGTGCGGAGTCAGTTTATCGTGAGCATAATAAAAAGTCCCACCATACCCAAAGGGACTTTGATCCGTTTAAGTTGGTATAGGCCTTTGCAACATTTCAAGGTGGGTGAAGTATGGCGAGTTAAGCTTAAAGTGAAACCGCCGCGTGGGTTTGCTAATGAGGGTAGTTTGGATTATGCGAAACGAGCATACCTACAAAATGTACACGCAACTGGGTATATAACACAGGCAACGCGTCTTAGCGCAAGTGAGCCATCGTGGTTGATGATGTGGCGAGTGCACTGGAAGATGTTGCTTGAAAACCACGTACATGATGGTGATGCGCAAGCTTTTTTAAAAGCATTGATACTAGGTGATAAACGTGACTTATCATATCAAACGCGTAACTTGTTTCGCGATACAGGCACAGCTCACATTCTTGCGATCTCAGGTTTGCACGTCGGGCTGATGGCTCTCTTCGCCTACACCGTTATCTTTTTTCTGTGGCGTATTAGTGCCACACTTTGTGCGTGGCAACCTGCGCCGCGCATCGCATCGCTCGCCGGTCTTAGCGCAGCAGTCGCCTATGCTGCGTTGTGTGGTTTTTCACTGCCAACCGAGCGCGCGCTCATCATGCTCGCGGTGTTTTCACTGCGTTCACTTACTCTGTATTATTTAAGTAGTCTACGCGCGTGGTGGCTCGCACTGTTTCTTGTATTAGCGCACGATCCCAAAGTCGTTTTGAGTGCGAGTTTGTATTTATCGTTTATTGCAGTCGCATGTCTATTGCCATTGGGTGATGTGGTGTATCGTCGCCGGTGGCAGGCTTGGACTGCGACACAAACGCGTCTTGCGTTTGGGCTCATGCCCTTGTCGCTTTTTTTCTTCAAACAAATCGCTTGGATGAGTGCGTTTGTAAATGTCGTTGTGATCCCGTGGGTTGGTATGCTGATATTACCGTTAGGGTTAATCAGTTTGATCATCACAGATGTGTCTCACGCAGTTGGTGCAAGTTTTCTTAATCTCCTCGACATAGTGACGTTTTATCTTATCCATTTCTTACAAGTCGCGAACGCAATGTTAGGTGAGCCATGGCGTCACGGTATTGTTAACATCACATGGTTTTGGCTTGCCATGGTCGGTTGTTTTGTCTTATTGCAAACACGCCTAGGTACAGCGCGCTACTTAGGGCTTCTACTCTACCTGCCTTTATTTTTGATGCCAACAACGCAGCTGAACGTTGGTACGTATACAATCGATGTGTTTGATGTAGGACAAGGACTTGCGGTGATGATAAGAACTGCGAACCATTCACTTATCTTCGATACGGGACCACGTTTTTCACCGACATTTAATACGGGCGATGCGGTGATAAAACCATTTCTATTAAAACGTGCGATAACGCATCTTGATAAGCTTGTTATTAGCCATGGCGATAACGATCACAGCGGTGGTCTCGATGCGTTAATGCGTGTCGGACTGGTCGACGAGCGAGATGTGTTAACGAGTGCTGCGCGCTTACTTAAGAAATGGTCTAGCGCAAAGCTTTGTCGTGAAGGAATGCATTGGCGTTGGGATGGGGTGGATTTTCTTATGCTTCATCCACGGCACAAAGGGGGTGATAACAATGCTTCGTGTGTATTGAAAATAACGAATGGTGCTTACAGTGTGCTTTTGCCAGGCGATATCGAATACCCCGCTGAGGCGGACTTAGTATCGCGTTATGCCAGTTTGTTAAGCTCAGATATTCTTGTGGCGCCGCATCACGGCTCTAAGACATCGTCATCGAGGCGATTTCTAGGTAAAGTTAAGCCTGCTGTGGTTGTTTTCTCAACAGGCTTTGGCAATCGCTACCATTTTCCTCATCCCTCAGTTGTGCGGCGCTACTTGCGGGCCGGTGTTGAGACATACAACACGGCAATCACCGGACAATTATCCTTTTTTATTCCAAAAACACGGCTGGATCGGCCGCTTATTCCCAAAAGTTATCGACTGACCCACCCCCACTGGTGGCAATGACCTGCTATTTTGCCTTTGGTTTGTAAGATATGTCTTAAAAGGTTATTGGAAATACACTCGGTTTTCGACATCAAGCAGGTGCCGAATTACACTTAACTAACTGATTATTATGGTAATAAGTTGAAAAGGGCGGTCAGGGGACAATTTCGCATGGCTTGACAGTCTTGCAATAGGCCACGCACTCGTCCCTAGTTTGCGCTAAAGTCATCTCAAGCGTTTAGGGACAAGCGTGGACTGAAGGAGCAGTAACAGTTTAAGGATTAAGTGCAAGACCTCGACATGGAAGAACGTTGAGCAAGGATGCTCGCTTTAAGGGGCACAGGTAATACGCATTACCTGTGCCCCTTTGTATTTTCCACATCACAAGACTTTAGTCAACTATTTGTGCTGAGATGGGATTATGGTACGCTTAGCGTCCACTTAATATCGTTGGGAGCGGAGTTGTGGTTCAAAAGTATCCCATGACACTAGCGGGTTTCGAAGCCCTACAAGAAGAATTAGAACACTTAAAAAACACGGTTAGGCCGCGCATTGTTAAAGCCATCGCCGAGGCGCGCGAACATGGTGATTTGCGCGAGAATGCCGAGTACCACGCTGCGCGTGAGGAACACGGTTTCAATGAGGGCCGCATCCAAGAAGTTGAGCACAAACTCTCACATGCTCACGTCATCAATGTCACCGAAATGCCAAACACGGGGCGTGTTATCTTCGGTGTAACGGTCAATCTTATCAATAGTGATACGGATGATAAAGTTACCTATCAACTGGTTGGCGAAGATGAAGCCGATATAAAAGTGAATAAAATATCTATCACATCACCAATCGCGCGTGCCCTAGTCGGCAAAGAAGTTGGCGATATTGTGGTTGTTCAAGCACCAGGTGGCGATATCGAGTATGAAATCGTCGAGGTTGAACACGTTTAGGAATGGCGTGTGCGAAGTCGTGACTGGTTAGACGAACATTTCAAGGATCCTTATGTCAAACGTGCTCGTGAACAGGGTTACCGTTCGCGCGCAGCTTTCAAGCTACTTGAAATTCAAGAAAAAGATCATATCTTAAAGTCTGGTATGGCTGTTATTGACTTAGGCGCAGCCCCGGGGGGCTGGTCGCAAGTTGCGGCCAAGCTGGTTAAACCAAACGGCATTGTTTTTGCACTCGACTTGTTAGCTATAGAGCCCATCGAGGGGGTGGACATCCTACAAGGTGATTTCACCGAGCCCGATGTGCTAGATGCGCTACGTGAGCAATTACAGGGTAGGCAAGTCGATGTGATGTTGTCTGATATGGCGCCTAATACGAGCGGCATACGGGTGGCTGATCAAGCAGCGATGATGTATTTGTTAGAGTGTGCACTTTTTGCCTGCCAGGAGATGCTCAAACCTGGTGGAACTTGGGTTGCAAAGGTTTTTCAGGGTAGCGGGTTTGATGATATGCTACGCCAATGCAGAACAGAGTTTGAACGCGTTGTCATCCGTAAGCCAAAGGCTTCGCGGCCGCGATCGAAAGAAGTTTACTTTGTGGCTAAAGGTTATCGCGGATCGCGCGATGAAATAGTAGGAAGTTAGCTAACTCACTGAGCTATAATTAAACATATGGCTTTTGCGACATGAGGATTGCACATTGAACGAGATGATCAAGAATCTTTTACTGTGGCTAATCATTGCCATTGTGCTCGTATCGGCATTCAGTAATTTAAATACCCGTCAGCAGGCGATGAAGACACTGCCATATTCGGAATTTGTCAGCCGAGTTGACCGGGGTGACATTGGCTCAGTGACGATTAACAATAATCGCATTACAGGCGTGACAAAGAATAACGCGCCGTTTACGACGTATATTCCGTTAAACGACCCTTATCTCCTAACGGATCTTATTCGTAAGAACGTAAAAATTACAGGCCAGCCTCCGCAACAAGAAAGTTTCTTACTACGCTTGCTCATCAGTTGGTTTCCGATGTTGCTACTGATTGCCGTATGGATCTTCTTCATGCGACAGATGCAAGGCGGCGGTGGTCGCGGCGCGATGTCGTTTGGTAGTAGTAGGGCGCGATTACTTACGCGCGATGATGTGAACATCACATTTAACGATGTTGCTGGTGTCGATGAAGCGAAAGAAGAAGTCAAAGAGCTTGTTGACTTCTTGCGTGACCCAACTAAGTTTCAAAAACTCGGCGGACGCATTCCAAGTGGTGTGTTACTCGTCGGGCCTCCTGGTACAGGTAAGACACTGCTTGCTAAGGCTGTAGCAGGTGAAGCGCGCGTACCGTTCTTTACCATATCAGGTTCTGATTTCGTCGAAATGTTTGTCGGTGTTGGCGCATCGCGTGTGCGTGATATGTTTGAGAAAGCGAAAAAACAAGCGCCATGTATCATCTTTATCGATGAGATCGACGCGGTAGGTAGACACCGTGGTGCAGGTCTTGGTGGTGGCCACGATGAACGTGAACAAACACTTAACCAATTGCTTGTCGAGATGGATGGTTTCGAGGGTAATGAGGGTGTGATTGTGATGGCGGCGACAAACCGTCCTGACGTACTCGACCCCGCTCTATTACGTCCCGGACGTTTCGATCGCCAAGTTGTTGTCCCATTACCCGATATTCGTGGTCGTGAACAAATTCTTAAAGTACATATGAATAAAGTGCCGCTCGACAATGATGTGAAAGCGTCAGTGATTGCGCGTGGTACGCCTGGCTTTTCGGGTGCTGATCTTGCCAACCTTGTGAACGAATCAGCATTGTTTGCTGCCCGTGCTAACAAGCGTTTAGTCGGCATGGAAGAAATGGAAAAAGCCAAAGATAAAATTATGATGGGTACCGAACGGCGCTCGATGGTGATGGATGAAAAAGAGAAGAAACTAACTGCGTACCACGAAGCTGGTCACGCCATTGTTGGACTCTCTGTACCAGAACACGATCCCGTCTACAAGGTTACTATTATCCCGCGTGGTCGCGCGCTCGGGCTTACAATGTTTTTACCTGAAGCTGATCGCTACAGTCATTCGCGTCGCAGACTCGAAAGCCAATTAGCAAGTTTGTTTGGTGGCCGTATCGCCGAAGAAATGATTTTTGGCTCCGACGGTGTCACAACCGGTGCGAGTAACGATATTCAACGTGCAACAGACATCGCGCGCAACATGGTGACGCAATGGGGGCTTTCTGAAAAAATGGGGCCTTTGACCTACGGTGACGATGAAGGTGAAGTTTTTCTTGGTCGCTCTGTGACGAAGACCAAAGAAATTTCCGATGAAACGGCGAAGATGATCGATGAAGAAGTTCGCGCAGTTATTGACAGAAACTATCAACTCGCGGAAAATATCTTACGCGATAAAATAGACATTCTACACATCATGGCCGAAGCGCTCGTTAAATATGAAACGATCGATGAAAACCAAATCAAAGATATTATGGCGGGCCAGAAACCTAAGCCGCCGCGTGATTGGGAAGACATTCCACCGACGAATCAAGACACGCTAAGTGATGACTCAAACGAGATAAATGATAAACGTGATCTTGATGGTGATGATACGGTGACAAGCCACTAAGTCTTCCACTATCTAATCTGACCTTTAGGCGATATTGGACTTGGTTTGATATCGCCTTCTTTTTTTTCGTGTTGCCTTTGCTCAAGCTTTTTATTTAAGCGAGTTAATTCTTTTTCTGTCACACGACTAAAAGCGCCAAATGAGCTTTCAGTTTTGAATCTATCGCTTAGCCTGTGGATGATTTCTTCTATCTGATATTCCCCGCGACCAACAATCAAGAATATTGAATTAAATTAAGCCACACTGGTCGAACATGTTGAAGCTATCGGCAAATAACAGCTGCTAGGGACGGAAAAATGCGCTACATTTGCA
>Ga0180433_10005361_pt1 | contig 17408 bp, 10 predicted proteins | sample SS_ome_8_FD_132980 | JGI IMG/M metagenome (GOLD analysis project Ga0180433, IMG submission 132980) | Hypersaline lake sediment archaeal communities from the Salton Sea, California, USA - SS_1_D_1 metaG | ecosystem: Environmental > Aquatic > Non-marine Saline and Alkaline > Hypersaline >... | reverse complement strand
TTGACAGGTACAGGATGTACAACGGTCTGGAGGGCAACTCCCCCACCGATGAACAGTCACCCGAAGATTATCCCACTGCAGCAACTACACTGCCGAATGTGGAAGATATAAACAGGGACAACACTCTAAGTGAAACAGAAAGCTATTACCAGTACAAGGTCAGCCTGAGACCGGAGGACCTTGTTGTCGGAGAAAATTATATTACTGACTATATTGAATACTACGCAACATTAAAAAACGGTGATAAAGATTCGATCAAATGGTACCAGTTCAAGATCCCTGTCCGCGACTTTGACGACAGGATAGGATCTATAGAGGATTTCAAATCCATAAGATTTCTCCGTATGTTCCTGAAAGGATTCGATGAAGATGTCTATCTCAGGTTTGCAACCCTCGATCTTGTTCGTGGTGAATGGCGGAAATATTACTTCTCGCTTCTACAGACAGAGGGAGATGAGATACCTGATATAGATACTAAATTTGATATCTCGGCAGTAAATATCGAAGAGAACGGATTTAAAAAGCCTGTGAACTATGTGCTCCCTCCTGATATAGACCGGGTCATTGACCCTACAAACCCGCAATTAAGACAGTTAAATGAACAGGCGATAGTTCTTAAGGTCGAAGACCTTGTAAATGGCGATGCAAGGGCTGCATATAAAAATGTTGATATGGATATCAGGCAATATAAAAGACTAAAGATGTATATCCACGGGGAGCAGATCGGTGTGGAAACACTCAATGATAATGACCTGTCAGTGTTCATACGCCTGGGCTCCGATTATACCGGCAACTTTTATGAATATGAAATACCGGTCGTATTAACCGAAGCCGGAAATTACGATAATGATAAAGAAAGCGACAGGAAGCTGGTCTGGCCTGAAGTAAACGAACTTGACATAGCATTGGAAACCTTTCAGACAGTAAAGCAGGAGAGAAATAACGAGATGCGAAAGACAGGATCGACAGTAACACTTACAACGCCGTTCCAGATAGTTGATGAGGATGGCAGGGTGGTTACCATTATTGGTAATCCTAACCTCAGCAATGTCAAAACTATAATGATAGGTGTCAGAAATCCCAATAATTCTGGTATGTACCAGCATCCTGATGACGGTCTTGACAAAAGTGGCGAGATATGGCTTAATGAACTGCGACTGACTGACTTTGATGAAAGTGGAGGCTGGGCAGCCCTGGCACGTGCCACAACCAAGCTGGCGGATTTCGGAACAGTCACCATGTCAGGGAATATTAGTGAACCGGGATTCGGGAGCATCGAAAAGAAAGTGCAGGAAAGAAGCAAGGAGGAGATCATGCAATATGATATTGCCTCAAATGTTGAATTGGGGAAATTCCTTCCTGAAAAATCCAATATCAGAGTGCCAATGTACGTCGGCTTTTCGGAAAGCTTTACTAATCCCGAGTATAACCCGCTGGACCCGGACATACCCCTGAAAGTAGCGCTTAATGATCCCGAGCTTTCCAAAGAAGATAAGGACTCCATAAGGCACTATGCACAGGACTACACAAAAAGACAAAGCATAAATTTCACTAATGTCAGGATAGATAAAACCAAAGGCAAACCAAAAATATATGATATCTCAAACTGGTCTTTCAGCTATGGCTATAATAATGTGTTTGCCAGAAATGTAAATACTGCTTATGATATTAATAAAGAGTATAACGGTGCAATAAATTATAATTTTAATACCACACCGAAAAACATTACACCATTTAAAAAAATGAAGTTCCTGAAATCCAGACATTTCAGAATAATAAAAGATTTTAATTTCTATGCCGTGCCTCATCAATTGTCATTTGCTTCAAACATTAACAGAAATTATAATGAATTACAGGTAAGAGATATCAGCAATTCAGATATTATAATTCCCGTTTCGGTGAAAAAGGATTTTCTCTGGAACAGGAACTATAGCCTTAAATACAACGTTACCAAAGCGCTGAAATTAGATTTCTCTGCCAATAATATTGCCAGGATTGATGAACCTGAGGGAGTTGTGAGTAAAGACTCCGCAGACACTTATGAATTATGGAAAGATTCTGTTCTTACAAACATTATGGATTTCGGGCGGACAACAAATTACAGACATAATTTCAAGGCAGAATACACTTTGCCGATAAACAAGATGCCTTTATTCAACTGGCTGTCTGTAAGAATGACTTATGAAGGTTATTATGAGTGGATGACTGGTCCAATAATGCCTGACACCAGCAACATAAACCCCGGCAATACAATAAAAAATTCAAATACCAGGGATATAAGGCCCCAGATAAATATGCTGAACCTGTATAATAAAATTGGTTATCTGAAAAAAATAAATCAGAAATACCGTAAAAAGGGGAAGGGTAAAAAGCCTCAGCAGAAAACCGAAAAGGTAACATATACCAGCGACAATATAAATTTCAAAAAAGATGTTGCAAAATCAATTTTCCACAAGCTTGGCACAGAGGATGTTGAAATAAAGGTCACGGACTCACTGGGAGTGGCAGTAAAGGGTGAGATGATAGTAAAGAGTGAGAACCGTTTAACATTCACTACAAAAGAAGATCATAAAAACTGTAAAGTTGAGGTAACCGGAAAAAAAGAGATCAAAGAGCCTCTGATCAAGGTGATCATTGATCACACATTGCATACCTTAATGGGAATAAAAAATATTTCCCCGTCATACCAGGTTACTGAAGGTACAATTCTTCCGGGCTACCTGCCCCGGACAAAATTCCTGGGATATGAAAGCTATACACCTGATCCGGGAATATTTGACCCCGGCATCTTTGGTCAGCTCGGACCTGTTAATGCGCCGTGGGTACCGTTTCTGCTGGGCTGGCAGGACAGCAGCATTGCAGAGAATGCAGCTATGAAGCACATGCTAACTACGGATTCGACACTGATCAAGGAAGTGAAACTCGGACATAAGGAAACCTTCAGAATAACCAGCTCCCTGGAGCCGGTACAAGGCATGCGTCTGGACCTTTCTGCTGACTGGTCACTCTCAAGGGATATCAGTAAATTATTTTATTATTCAGACACAAATTTTACCAGTACTGATCCTGACCTGATACATTATGAAGGCTTTACAAATAACCGTACTATTACATCAGGTACTTTCAGCATGTCAATAATAACATGGGGATCAGCATTTGAAAATGTAGGAAAAGGAGGGGACTATTCATCCAGGCCTTTCCGGAATTTTAAGGATTACAGAATAGTCGTGGCTGAAAGGCTGGCTGCCATAAGACAGGCACAATCAATAACAGGCTATGACCCCTGGATTGACGAAACAGGCCTTGCGCCTTCTGACGGATTTCCTGTAGGATACGGCCCCACTTCACAGGAAGTGCTTATCCCTGCATTTATTGCAGCATATACGGGCAGGAACCCTGAAGACGTATCCCTTGAACCATTTCCCGATGTATTCAGTATCAGACCAAACTGGAGATTCACCTATGACGGCCTGTCAAAAATCAACCTTATTAAAAAATATCTTAAAACAGTAAATATCGGGCATCAGTACAGATCTACATATCAGATCGGGTCATATACAACTAACTCGTTCTACGAAGAAAATTCTGCTGATCACCTTTGTTACCAGTTTGATGATATGATGAGGAACTATATACCCGAATATGAGATCAATGTGATATCTGTAAGGGAATTATTCTCACCCCTGATAAATATTGATATGACATGGAATAACAGTCTGATAACAAAATTCGAGATACGAAAGTCAAGGGATATTTCACTGAGTTTTGCCAATAACCAGATCACTGAAATGCTGACACAGGACTATGTTATCGGTTCAGGATACAGGTTTAAGAAGGTCCCGCTAAAAATAAGGGCAGGAGGTGTGGAAAAAACTTTTGAGAGTGACCTTAATGTCAGGGCGGACATAGAAATAAGAAAGAAGCTTACAGTACTCAGGAAGATCGAGGAGGGTATTGATACTCCAACCGACGGGCAAAAGCTTATCTCTATAAATTTATCTGCGGATTATGTTTTGAGCGACAGATTCAATTTACAGGCATTCTACAAACAAACCCTGACCAGACCACAGATAGCAACTACTTTCCCGAAATCACATGCCGAAGTCGGTATAAGTGTACGCTTTACACTTACTCAGTAAATATTTATTAACAAAAGCCGGAAAGAAAAAAAAAATATTTAAATTTGAAACGGAATACTCTTATAAAGTATATAGAGTTATAATGGTATAAAGTAAATCCCCTATATCTTTATAACCTTATACCCTAAAATGGAGTTTGCAAACCATACAAAAAAAAATAACTATTAAATTTTTTTCAGATGAATGTACCAGAAAATTTGAAATACACCCGGGATCACGAGTGGATTCGTATAGAAGGTAGTGAAGCTTTTATCGGGATCACTGACTTTGCCCAGGGAGAATTGGGTGATATCGTTTTTATCGAAATTGAAACTCAGGGAGAAAGCCTGAACAAAGAAGATGTTTTCGGTACTATAGAAGCCGTTAAGACTGTTTCCGATATGTATATGCCGGTATCAGGCACTGTTGAAGAAGTAAATAATGCTTTGGAACAGACACCGGAAATAGTAAATCAGGACGCTTATGGTGAAGGCTGGATGATCAAAGTATCAGTTGATCCGGATAAGATCGAAGGCGAACTTGCAGCGCTTTTAGATGCCGGTCAGTATAAAGAACAGATCAGCGCCTGATCCTCATATTTGTTTACGGCTACCGGTATAGGTTCTCCATTTTTCGATCACCTGTTCCATGTCTTCAGGCAGAGCAGAATCAAAAAACATATCTCTGCCTGTACGCGGATGTACAAAACCAAGACATTTGGCATGAAGGGCCTGTCGTGGCATTATCTTAAAGCAATTAGTGATAAACTGCCTGTATTTTGTGAATGTCGTACCTTTCAGGATAATATCCCCGCCATACCTGTCATCATTGAACAAAGGATGCCCGATGTACATAAAGTGAACACGTATCTGATGTGTCCTGCCTGTTTCAAGCCTGCACTCCACAAGGTTTACATATCCGAGCTTTTCAATAACTTTATAATGCGTTACAGCAGGCTTCCCGTATTCGCCATCAGGAAATACATGCATCTTATAACGATCTTTAAGGTTCCTGCCTATATGCCCCGTTATTGTACCCTCTTCATTTTCCAGGTTGCCCCACACCAAAGCAATATATTTTCTTTGAGTCTTCCTGTCAAAAAATTGTTTTGCCAGCTTATTTAAAGCCACTTCGTTCTTAGCCAGAACAAGCAGTCCCGAAGTATTCTTATCAAGCCTGTGAACAAGACCGGGTCTCAACTCACCTGTTTCATACAATGGCATATCCTTCATGTGATACATCATCGCATTCATTAACGTACCCGAATAATTACCATGACCAGGATGCACAACAAGACCTGCCTGCTTGTTTATTACTACTATATCATCATCTTCATATACGATCTCTACAGGGATATCCTGCGGAATTATTTCCACTTCACGTGGTGGATGAGGAAGAACTATGGTAATAACTTCTCCTGACCTGATTTTATAGTTTGACTTTACCGAAGTGCCATTAACCAGAATATTGCCTGCAGCAGCAGCATTCTGGATCCGCGTACGTGACACATTCTCTATCCTGTTTGTCAGAAATTTATCAATCCGTAACGGATGCTGCCCCTGATCCACCTCAAACCGGTGGTGTTCATATAGTTCATATTGTTCTTCGTGATCTTCAGGCACAGGAAAATTATTTGTTTAGAATTTTGGTTATTGAAATTTGAGATTTACCTGCCTGGCAGGCAGGTTTGTGATTTGGAATTTGGAATTTAGAATTTGGTGCCTGCATATTTTATACTAATCTGTAATTATTATCTTCTCAGTAGCAATATAATTCTTCAGATCACTTACCTTTAATATATATATCCCGCCCGGAAGGTTGCTGATATCAATTGTTGTTTCCGGTTTATCCGAACTGTAAATCACCCTACCATATATATTGAATAATCCGACAGTAATATCTTTATCATTAATATTGGCAGGATAATTTATAAACAACCTGCTGTGCGCAGGATTGGGATAAGCCATGATACGCCTGTCAACAGTATATTCCGGGACGCTTACAGGAAGGGGCTTCCCCAATACCGGTCTGACCATCAGGGCGCCTTCGGATGATGTGTTCTGCCAGGTACCATATATATTATAGAATATCCTGTTCTGAACATTATTATTCTTGTCAAAGCCCACATTCAGCATATCCGTTGTGGTCTTTCCCCATCCCACATAAAAGTCACCCGATACAATAACAGTTGTATCAATTTCATACCTTGTAAATTTGTTCAGGCTGTCACTTACAGCAGGCGGTTTATTACCCATTTCAAAATACAGTGTGTCACCGGGGACACCGTTATCGTCATCCCATACCATTAAAAAAAAGTATTGTGAGCTGGCGTCATTATGGGTCTGGTTGAAATACATATCAATTGCCTGCAGCGTATCTTCCATATATGAATGAAAGCGGTATGCTACCATAGCATACTGTGTACCGGCACCTGTCAGTCCGTAACCTTTCTCCGCCGTCCCGTCGTCATAGGCGTAATAATTATAGAATTTCTGGTAATAAACTATAGTGTCATTAGTATAATAATTATCATCCGGATCAATGTAACCTTTAACCTCAAATAATGCCGAATCCTGGGAGTCTGACGAATAATTGTAGCTGCTCATGTCGAATGTATAATCCAGATCCTCCAATCCCCAGCTGTCCACTCCTGATCCGAGGTGGTCCCATACTAATGATGACTCCATAATATCATATATTTCCAGAACCGGATTATAATGGATCATGGAGTCGTGGTTATTCCTGAAATACAAGGTCACGCTGTTCTCTGTCAGGTCTTCACCTGCATTGAGATAATGGTTCCATGGCATAGCTTCCAGGGTATCGAGCAATGACTGTAAAGGATAAGTAAAAGCCATATCTCTTATTATTGTATCTCCTGTATCCCTGTGTGTGTCCAGATAAACATAGTCAATATTCCAGTGATCGTTATTTGATCCCCAGCTCGGTTCATAACCTGTAGATAAGCTGGCATAATTTGAGAAACGGAACTGGAAACCTTTTTTAAGGTAAATAGTATCATCAACGGGCAGGATCACTGTTTTAAAGTCATGATTATCCGTACCTTCGGCGCTCCATACAGTATGCCATGTAGTATCAGGTGTACGAAACTCCAGCAGCAGCGAATCCTGGGCTTCAGGCGGATAACCTTTGCCTTCGGGCTGATATACGAAACTAAAAAAAACAGCGCTGTCTGCAGGGTAATCAAGATCAACAGGCAACGAAGTAAGCATATCGGCAATAAAAGGCTGGCTGCCGGCATCTTCATATATCTCACCGTAATTATCAATAGCATCAAGTGTTGCCACTCCTATTGATAAAGGATTATCCGGATAGGTTGAATTAATAAAAGCATAATTATCTTCCCACAGGCCGGTGTCCGGAAATACCTGTGTACCTGAGAAATCATCAAAAAAAGGCAACTGCAGGGTGTCAGCCCTTGCGTTACTGCGTTTTATCATTGTTTCAGGATGAGACCTCAGGTAATTCTTTATCACAGGATTATAATCCAGATCAATGATTGTTTCCTGGGATAAGCAACATACCGTTGAAAAAATAAAAAAGATATTAATAAAAAATAATTTATTCCGTTTCATTGTCCTCGTTGTCAGAATTATACATAAATGTTGTATCAACATAAGGCACCCTGTTTGTATCTGTTGTCAGCCATATATCAATATATGATCCCAGCCTTATCTTTGCTTTTTTACCATACATGGGAACCTGTTTATATACCCTTGATCTTCCTGAATCTTCCTCTGTTTTAACTAAAACAGAATCGAATATTGTTAAACCTATATTAAGATATGCTTCAGATACTTCATCCAGTGCCTGTTCCAGGGTTTTGCCAAGCAATATGGGCACCGGTGTTTTCTTATCGCTGATACCTTCGCCCAGCACAAGGTCTATTGTTGATCCTTTCTCAATTAATGTATTGGGCAGGATCTCCCTGTTATTACATAACTGCTTTAATATCCTGTTTACCGCTATATCAGGGACGTACTTCAGCGTACCAAGCTTCAGTCCGTATGTTTCCATATTTGCCCGGGCTTCACGGAAAGTCATACCTGTAAGCTTAGGCATTCTCACCCTTTCGGGAAAAAGGGCGTTCATTGTAAGGAAAATACACCGTTGTTCTTTCACCTTAGCATCAGGAGGAGGGTCCTGTTCAACAACAGTACCTTTTTCCGCAGAAGAGACATAAACAGAGTCATTTATTTTGTATCTGAACTTTCTTTCCTTAATTATACTATCCGCTTCTTCGACTGTCATACCTGTCAGATCAGGTACAGAAAGTGTCTGTCCGTGCCCTGTATATATCTTTAGTATATAAAAGGTGCCGAAAATAATTACTGTGATAACTATCACGGCATACAGGAGATTCTTTAGGAATATTTTACTTATTAGAAATCTGAAAAAACTCATATCCTTCATTCAAAAACCAAGTAAACCTATTTTCAACAAACACATTGTTGCTATAACGCCAAAACAAATATAAAATTATGTATTGAGATTATAAAATAAGGTTTGGAAATAATATCAGTTATTTCTTCCTGATCTCATCGGAAACAGTAAGCCTTTTTCTTCCTTTTGCCCTTCTTGCAGATAATACCCTTCTGCCGCCGGTTGACGACATCCTTTCCCTGAAACCGTGTTTGTTCCTTCTTTTCCTGTTCGATGGCTGGAATGTCCTCTTCATAATTGTAAGATTGAATATTGATCAGTGAACAGCGATTTTCAAAATAACTCGTTAAACAGATCTAAAATCAAAAATCGTTAATCGCTATTCTTAAATCTATTTATTTGGAGGTGCAAAATTAATGATTTTTTACATTCTCCCAACAGAATATCGTATTTTTCTGATTTTTTATTCTTATTACTTAAAAATATTTGCCCGTAAACCCAAATACCCCATAAAAATTTTCAAATTAGACTACTTCGGATTCATTACCTGACCCATAAACAGTATGCTTCCTGTTTTATTATCTTTTACAAAGTACAGGAACGGGTGATCTGCACGAAATACGGGCAGCATAGCAGCGGATGATTTCCTCATGGTAACAGCAGTGGAAGCTGCTGCTTCTGTTCCTTTTTCATTGACCTCTATAAATGCTTTATGCACAACCTTGTCTATCTGCAGATCTTTTTTACCAGTCATCCCGGAAAAATCCGCAGCACCGGTAAAAGCATCTTCCATTCCCATTTTCTTCAGGTAGTCTTCCAGATCAAACGATGATGTAATTTTAAATTTCGGGATTATCACATCAACTTTCTTTTTTATCAATGAAGGTAATGTAGTATTGTAAAGATCGGTATTCAGCCCTCTTGAAAAATGCTCTATATCATCCTTTCCGGAGGGAAGAATTATCACCATGGAAATTTTCTCTCCTGAATACGGTAATTCAATGGCCTTGTATTTCTCATTCTCAAAATACCCGAATTCTTCCTTTATCTTCATGAACGGTGCTTTGACAGATCCGTCCGCTGATGTGTAAAATTCCGTTTCGAATGTTTCGCTCTCATTGAATGCTTTCAGCCATGATCCGTAAAAATAAATGGCATTTGTAAGTACCAGCTTGGTACTTGCATCAACTGCACCGGGGATCAACAGTTCTTTGATCCTTTGTTTGGTCTGTTCCTCAACCCATTGATTGATAGTATTTCTGCATTTATCTGCATCCTTTGCAAAATCCAGGTATTCCAAACCTGCATTGTATTCTTTTTTTACCAGGCTAAAAAACTCATCCCTGAACTTAAAATCTCTTTGCGCCCATAAAGAGTTTGCAATGCTCAACTCAATACCGTCCTGCTTATTCAGTCCCCTGATATCGCCTGCAAGGGTTTTGAACTCATTATGAAAAATATCCTGATCATCACGAAAATGCAATACCGTACTCATCTGCTTTTCCGTATTATTCCTTGAGCCTGCAAACGTCATTGCCAGTGCCGAAGATATACTGTAAGGAGAAACCACAGTATTTTCCTTTGGTGTCCTTATTGCTGAAAAAAGTTCAAAGGCAAAACGATTATTCCCATTTACAAGTTTAGCTATATCCTGCTGTGTGGGTTCAGGGAGGGGAGTAGTGTTTTCCGGTTGTGCAGATGATGAGTCAGAGCTGCTGCCGGTAGTGACTTTCTTATTGCATGAAGAAAGGATTAATACTATCAATAAGGGAATTATCGCTTTCATAAGAATATCTAATTAGGTATTAATAATTATAATTTTAAATATACTATCTTTTTTGTTTCAAAATAATTTTCTTCAAAAAAATCTTTAATATTATATATAATGACTTTTTCTTTATACATTTTCTTTTCTTCCGCACAGTCTGCTCCTTTCAGGTATATTATTCCCCGTTCTGCCTTCTTCCCGGAATTATCATGTATATTCTTTTCAGTCATACCTGCAAACTTACAAAATGATGTTACAGCCCTTCCAAGTACAAAATCATATTTTTCATGATAATCTTCTATCCTTGTCAGTACTACATCAAAATTATCAAGGCCAATCTCAAAGGCAACAGAAGCTGCAACCCCTGCTTTTTTGCCTTTAGACTCTATCATTATAAACCGGGTGTCCGGAAAATATATGGCAAGTGGTATGCCAGGGAATCCTCCGCCTGTGCCGACGTCAGCTATTAAAGTATTTTTTTTGAAAGTAAAAATTTTCGCTACTGATAAAGAATGAAGCACATGATGTTCGTACAGATTACCAATATCTTTCCTTGAGATCACATTTATCTTTTTATTCCAGAAGTTATAAAGATCACGCAATTGCGAGAATTGGTGAATTTGTTCTTCGGACAGGTTATTAAAATATTTCAGTAGTATATCCAAAATGACAAACAACAAACCTGCCGGCAGGCAGGTGACAAACAATTATATCTTATCCCCGGTATTCTTAAGTGTATGGAACAGGAGTTCGCGTGCACGGAATAGCTGGGCTTTCACAGTACCAATAGGCAGCTCCAGTTTTTCAGCTATTTCTTCATAAGAATATTCTTTAAAATAGCGTAACTCTATCAAGGTACGGTAACGTGGTTTCAGCTTCTTGACCACTGTTCTCATAAGTCTCTTCATCTGCTTTTTAATAAGCTTTTCTTCCGGGTCAAGAACACTTGCTTTCAGTGGTATGCCGGTATCGTATTCAGGATCTTTATCATCAGACGGGCTATCCAGGGAAACAAGGTTGGCTTTCTTTTTTCTCAGGAAATCAATACAGTTGTTCGATGCTATTTTAAATAACCAGGTACTGAATGCGAAATTAGGCGAATATTGCTGTATATTCTTAAATGCTTTACCAAAGGCTTCAATAGTAAGATCTTCTGCATCACTTTTATTGTTTACCATCTTTAGCAGCATGAAATAAATAGCATCCCTGTATCTTCCCAGCAATTCGGCAAAGGCCGACTGATCACCCTTGATCGCGAGTTTAACCAACTTGTAATCATGTTTGGCTTTTTCCGAAAAATTCGAACCTAATTCCATCTTTCTCTTCTACTGATGATATAATTTGCTATTGTTAATCCAATATTAAAAAACGGCATAACAATATCAAACGGAAGCGAATATAACAATAAATATTTTTCGCACAAACGATTAATTGTTATTTTCAGAATAATAATCTGAACAATCAACCTTAGCAGGAACGCACCTCCAATATATTCGGGATATACGTTAAAAATAAGAAGTAAAACAAATGAAATATAAAAAAATATCCTGGTTGCCGGTTCTCCTGACAACAGTATCTTATGCACGAATTTGTACCTGACACCTGTGGTCAGATGCCTTCGTTTCTTAATAACCCAGGCTCTTATTGTTTTTTCCGGTTCCGAACGTGTATGGCTCTGTTTGCTGACCTCGATACGGGTATTCCGTTTTGTCCCGACCTCATTAATAAACAGGTCGTCATCGCCGGAAACAATATGTGAATGTGATGCAAAACCTTTGTTTTGGAAGAATAAAGATTTTTTGTACGCAAGGTTACGCCCTACTCCCATATAGGGAGATCCGGCAAGTGCATACGAAAAATACTGTAAAGCGATGAACAGTGTATCAAACCTTATGAACTTGTTTAAAAGTCCTTTTTCCGCTGTATATCCACCATATCCGAGAATAATATCTGTTTTATCATCAAAATTACGGCACATAGAGGATATCCAGTCTTTGCTTTCCGCATAACAATCCGCATCAGTAAACAACAAATGTTCATGCCTGGCAGCTTTTATCCCTACTGTCACAGCAAGCTTTTTATTATGCCTGAATCTCTCTTCATAAGGTATTGTGGTATAACGTAAACGGGGATATTCCTTTGACATTTTTTCAAGGATATCGCCGGTATCATCCGTCGAACTGTCATTAACCACTATCACTTCATATTCAGGGTATTCCTGTGTTAAAACCGAAGGTAAATAGCGCTGCAGATTATGTGCTTCGTTCCTGCTGCAGATTATTACCGAAACAGGAGGTTTTTCATTTTTCGTATCACTTATGCGAAAAAAAACCAGCCTGCTGTAGATCCCGAGGTAATAAATCAGTTGTATAAACAGCGTAACAGCATAAATCCAGAGGATTATATCAACTGCTAATTCGATACTGATAAGATCTGAAAGCACCTGTTTTCCTGCTTCTTATTAATAAATAATACTAATGACCCCGATGCCAATATACGAATTAATACGAATGATACGAATACATTTTAATGCGATTATTTTACGAAAGTTAGAAAAAGCGGATAATGAATGATTATTTAAATATATTTATCTTTAGTCCTAAATTTGAAATATACCACTTTATGATTATAAGATTCAATCAGTAATTCGAAGTTATAATTTATAATAACTATCGGGTTATTATCAATCTCTCGCTTCTGATCATCCTGCCTCCATTCATTAAACAACATAAGTATTTCCCTGCCTGCCATCCTGATGTCCGGATTTCTATCCGGTTCATTCCGGGGTGCAGGCCATAGCTTGTCTTTACCGTACCGTTTAAACCATAGATATTTATCCTGTATGATTCTCCCCCTCCGGGGGAGTTAGAGGGGGTTTCAACCTCTGCAATAAAACTGTCATTCGTCGGGTTAGGATAAATGTGCAACCTGTAACCTGCATCCTGCAACTGGTCGTTTATCCCGAGATCGCCCTTTATTGTTATTGTTTTTTCTGCGGTTTTTACACATGAGTTGTGTGTTATGGTTACCACAATATTGTATGTGCCGGTATCCGTATATGTATGCAACGGATTTTGTATTGTATCATTGCCGCTGTCATCAAAGTCCCAATCCCAGGAATCCACATAAGCATTGTTATTATAGAACTGCACATCCGCTGTTCCGCCTGACAGGTAAAAGGTGTCTGCCAGAGTATATACATGAGGTTTTATATAACCGCATCCCGTATCCGGCATATGCCACCGTGCAAGTCCGTAAGCCGGCAATCCGCCTGCCTCAGTAAAATATCCGCCTACATACAGTTCATCCTTATGTACTTCCAAAGCGCTGACTGCATTATTTACCCCGCATCCCAGGCTATCCCATTTCTCGCCGTCCCAGCGGGTGATATAATTTACATCAAGCCCGTTCTCCAGTTCGTCCATGCATCCGCCAATGTACAGGTCTCCCCTGTAAACCGCCATAGCCTGATCATAAACATCACAGTTAATAATCCAACCTAGTGAGTTCCATTTAAACCCGTCCCACATAGCAACATCTCTTGTTACTACAGTATCAGCAACCGAATAAAATGCACCTCCTACATACAGGAAGTTATTAAAGGTGTCTGTCACCATTTTGTTTACCCTCCCGTCAACTCCGCCGTGCGCTTCTTCCCAACTTGTTCCGCCAAGGTAACGTTTTAACCCGAAATAACCGCCAGCATAAAGCTCGCCGTTAAAAACCCCGAGCGCTCTTGTCCAGACTGTGTTCATTTCTCCTACATATATCCATTCATTGCCATTAAAAGCATAAACACCATAACCTGAATTACCTGCTACAAAAAGAGTATCGTTAAATACTTTAAGATCATAAACAGTACTGCCGGATTGTAAGCCCGCAAGGCTATGCCAGCTATTGCTGAACCACCTGGCAAGGTGTTCCGTATCAGGCTGATAATCAACCTCTGAAAACCCCCCCCCGATATAAAGACGGTCATAAAATACACTTATACATTCAACTGCTCCTCCGATCCCGGTAATACCTTCTCCGTAATTATGCCAGTTTATACCGTCCCATTTTGTAATACCATTTACCAAAAGTGTGTCAACATACCTAAACGGTCCCCCGATATAAAGGTCATCCTGATAATTATATAGGGCATAAACATTCGCATTCCCACCCCATATACTATCAACAAAATCTGTTTCCCAGGTTTGGGAATAAGAAAACAAACAATAAAATATTAAGTATCCGGATATAAATATTTTTATTATTAACTTCATAGAAATACTATTTATTTATTACCATCTTCTTACTTATCAAAGGCAGTCCCTCTATTATCAGGCTGTATATATAAACACCCGTATTCCAGTTTCCGGTGTCAATATTAATTTTGTGCTCACCGCTATATGCTTCGTACTGAGTAATCATCCTGCCATTTATGTCCCGGACCTCTATCCTGCCGCTTATTCCTTCCGGCAGATAATACGGTATTGTTGTATGGTCACCGGCAGGATCAGGGTAGTTCTCGCCAAGCACTTCGTTTTCATCATCATATTCGGTAAAAATATCAAATTCGGGTACCTGTAATGATCTGCCTCCCTTACCAGGAGGACATTCATCGAACTCTTCCCTGTAAAGAAGGTGGAGTATTGCCTGTGCATTGGCTGTGCCCGGACCGGCAGGGCATTTATATGCAAGATCACGTACGAACTGTACCTGGGCGCTATCCATTTGGTGAAGGTTTTTTCCGTCTGTAAATAATGATAATAGTAACTGGTTCAACTGCACCCAGTCTGCAACTTCGGGGTCATCGTCAGGCATGGCTGCCAGTTTTGCAGCGGCAGCGCTGTAATTGCTGTCCGCAAGGTATGTTGCTATCAATGCCTGCTCCGCATGAATGGTACCTTCATTTTCCAGCAATATTATCGCATCTTCCTTGCGGTTATTAAGCGTGTCGTTCAGCAGCATTACCAGGTTATTAAGGTACAGTTGCCTCTGCATTGTTATTACTTCTATCTTCTGCTCATAGCTGCCCGGCGACCGGCTGTAGGGATTAGATGCCTGCAACCTCATAAGCAGGTTCTTTAGCACATAAGGCATTGTTTTCAGGCGTTCGTAGAAATACGGTTCAACCTTATCTGATATGGGAAGGTTATATAACATTATCAGTGTGAACATTACCGGGCTGAATGCCGGTTTGCGGGTTATTGCCGTTATAAGAACGGTATCGGATAAGGGAGTGTGCGTGATCAGCATTCCTGTCATAATTATCCGGGGCATATTGCTGTTCAGTGCGGTCAGGAGCATTTCTGTTTCTCCCTGGTCAAGGTTAGCTGTAACATTATCATATTCAGCCTTCAGGCTGTCCCTTACCTGTGCCATGCTGTCGAGCCTGGTAAATTCGTCAGATGACAGCGGGGCAGGCAATATTGGCCCCGGCACAGGGATCAGCGGGGGCGGGCACGACTCTGCATTTGTGGTTTTGTCCATTCCCATGGGATGGACATTTATTGTTGCAGGGCTGTTGTTAACATAGGGTTCCACATACAAAGGTGCATCGTGCCTGTAATAAGTATAATTGCCTTCAAACTGATCATTGGATTCAATCCGTCTCCGGACGGGTATGTCTTCCGGTTTGAATTCATTCCCTGCAGGGTATCTTATAGCATACCATGGAATGGCGTATCCGGGGAGCCAGGAAGGGGGCAATCCCTGATCGGCAAGCTTATTCCAGGTTTCAAAATTTATTTTATATAAGTCCGGGTCATTATTATGACAGATATTACATTTTAATTTAAGCTTCGAATTATCATGATACGTAAATATGTTTATATAACAGCCATTAAAAATATTTCCTGCCCACCAGAATTCAGGAGGCTTAACAGGAGATGTCCATGCCCCGATATAGCCTCCGGCATCTTTAGAATCGGATATTCTTAGAGGATGTCTAAACCGGTTAAATATATTCTCACTGATATTGAACGAAGAGGTTTCGGATGTGTAGATGCCAACGTAGTTAAATTCTTGTTGAGTAAATTCTCCACCAATCGTATTATCATGAATATAATCGTATCTTCCACCTTTGATCGTGATTGCATTACCCCCTTCAGCATAGGGTTTCCCCGGTATTTCATCAAAAGTGCACCCGGATATTTCGTGATTGTTATCTATAGCGGACAAGGAATTCTTTATACTTATTGCATTCCATGACTGTGTGAAAGAACTATTATACACATTGTATTTTGAGTCGTACGATAATATACAGTTCTCTTTATTATCAAATTCGCTGTCCGTGATATTAAAGGTTTTCTGGCCTTCCATCCATATAGCAGCATCGGTACGCTGATCTTCGTTTGCATACCCTGTCCATGGATTCCGTTCGTTCGGGTACGGGTCGTACGGGTCGGCAGAAGCTCCGATGTTATAATCAGGATCGTGCAACGGTTCTGTGCATAAGAAATGAAAATTTTTAATAATATGCCCGGCTTCATCAAAAGGGTTCTTTTTCTTCAGCATTTTTATGTCAATGCCGTTGTTGACAAAAAACACATCATATCCCTGGGTTTTTATAAGTCCTCCCCTATAAGGGGTTTCGAATAACGGTGTTTCATAAACATAATAGGGTGGAACCCAATAAGTCGGGCCTATACAGACACGATCCATATATCTTGCACCGAGGAGCACCCCTATATGGGCATTGCTGATCTCGCAATCTGTGTATGAGCCTGAATGCTCAAAGACTATTGTTCCCTGGTAAATTTCTTCCGGCGGCAATATTGTATTACCCCGGATTTCGATTCCCTGCCACATGTATTGATCACATGGAGCATCAAGGTTTGTAAGTGTTGACCCTCTTATTCTTAATTTCCCACCGGGTTCGACTATTATTCTTCCTTTAGGCCCAAACCTTGCTGTTGTTTTTACAATGTTCAGTTCTATCCCTGAAGGTACAATAACATCGCCTTCAACGGTTACACCATCATCAGGGAAATACCAGATATCGGAAACAAATTCTTCTATGACCGTACCGTCAGGAATATCATAATTAACATTTTCGTCACATGCGCACTGGCCGGGATAAACGAATATTACTTCCGAATAAGAAAGTGAAACATTGGGCCCGGATGCTGTTA
>Ga0180433_10005360_pt1 | contig 17409 bp, 16 predicted proteins | sample SS_ome_8_FD_132980 | JGI IMG/M metagenome (GOLD analysis project Ga0180433, IMG submission 132980) | Hypersaline lake sediment archaeal communities from the Salton Sea, California, USA - SS_1_D_1 metaG | ecosystem: Environmental > Aquatic > Non-marine Saline and Alkaline > Hypersaline >... | reverse complement strand
GTGAGATCGGCCATGCGCCGGTTGAGCACCGAGCGCAGCCGTTCAAACCGGCGGGGGAGCAGGGGCATGCCACAGGCTGGATCCTTTGATTCGAGGGTATGGGATGCCGTGGACCGCATCCCCTGGGGCCGGCTGGCCACCTATGGCCAGGTGGCCGACTGGATCGGGGCCTACGGCTGCGCTCGCCAGGTGGGCTGGGCCCTGCGCCGCTTGCCCTTGCCTTCGCCGATCCCCTGGCACCGGGTGGTGAATGCCCAGGGGCGGGTGGCGATGAGCCTCAGCCGTGAGGGCTCTGACTGGATGCAGCGGCAGATGCTGATCGCCGAAGGCATTCCCGTCGACGACAAGGGGCGTCTGCCCCTGAAGCGCTTCCTCTGGACGCCGGAGCCGCAGGCGATCCGCGCAGCGCTAGGTCTGGAACCTGACCCATCGCATGGCTGAATCGCATGGCTGATTCCGCTGCCTCGCAGGGCGTGGCTGCCACCACCGGGCTGGGGCCGCGGCGTGTCGCCTGGGAGGTGCTGGAAGCGGTGGCGGCCGGTGCCTACGCCGATGTGGCGCTGGAGCGGGCCCTGCGTGGTGCTGGCCTCTCCGGCGCCGATCGCGGACTGGCCACGGAGCTCGCCTATGGCGCCATTCGCCGTCGCCTCTGGCTCGATGCCTGGCTCGATCGGCTCGGTCGCGTGCCCGCTCGCAAGCAGCCGCCCCGGTTGCGCTGGCTCCTGCATGTGGGTCTTTATCAGCTCTTCTGGATGGAGCGGATCCCGGCGGCCGCAGCGGTGAACACCACGGTGGAGCTGGCCAAGCAGCATCGCCTGGCCCGGCTGGCGCCGGTGGTGAATGGGCTGTTGCGGGCTGCCCTGCGGGTCCGGCAGGCGGGCGACACCCTGGCGCTGCCCGCCGATGCGGCGGAGCGCCTGTCGCTGGAGCAGTCGCTGCCGCTGTGGTTCTGCCGGGAGTTACTGGCCTGGGCCGGTGGCGAGTGGGGCGCCACCATGCCCGCAGTGGAGCGCATCGCCGCCGCCTGCAATCAGGTGCCGCCCCTCGACCTACGCGTCAACCGTCTGCGCAGCACGCCCGAGGCGGTGGCTGCCGCCTTTGCGGCGGCCGGCTTGGCGACCCGCCCGATTGCAGGGTGTGGCTCGGGCCTGCAGGTGCTCGGCGCTGCTGGTGATCTGCGCCAGTGGCCCGGCTATGCGGAGGGCCATTGGTGTGTGCAGGACCGGGCGGCCCAGTGGGTGGCGCCCTTGCTGGAGCCCCGGCCCGGCGAGCGGCTGCTCGATGCCTGTGCTGCTCCTGGCGGTAAGGCCACCCATCTGGCCGAGCTGATCGGCGATGCGGGGGAGGTGTGGGCGGTGGATCGTTCCGCCGGGCGTCTGAAGCGGGTGGCGGTCAATGCGGCCCGGCTCGGTTGCGGCTGCGTGAACGCGCTTGCCGCCGATGCCTGCGAGCTGCTGCAGGAGCGGCCCCAGTGGCGCGGTGCGTTTCAACGCATCCTGCTGGATGCTCCCTGCTCCGGCCTGGGCACCCTGGCCCGCCATGCCGATGCCCGTTGGCGTGTCACGCCCGCCACGATCACGGAGTTGCTGCCGCTGCAGGCGCGATTGCTGGACGCGATGCTGGCTCTTCTCGCCCCGGGGGGGCGCCTGGTGTATGCCACCTGCACGATTCATCCGGCGGAGAACCAGAACCAGATCGCTGCTTTTCTTGCGGCCCATCCCGAGCTGACGCTGCACTCGGAACAGCAGCGCTGGCCCGATCCGGCCGGTGGCGATGGCTTTTATGCGGCTGTGATCACAACGCCACGCTGATCACTGCACCGGCAGGGGCCGGAAGTTTTCGTCCACCGGCGGCCCTCCCGGTGGGGCCACGTAGCGGGGCGGCGGTGCCTGGGGGGCTGGAGCTGGCGCCGGCTCCGGCGCCCAGATGCTCGGATCCGGGTCGTATTCGTAGCCACGATAGGGCGCTTCCTGGTTCTCCTTGGGTGTCTTGGCTGTGGCGCCGGGCTTTTTGAAGGTGCGTTTGAGCACGGGCTTGGGTGGGAAGGTCTGCACCGGAAACTGGTTCTTGATCTTGCTCATGAACTGGTTCCAGGCCCAGGCGGCCTCGCCGCTGTTGCTGTTGGTTTCGCGGTTGTTGTCGTGGCCGAACCACACGGCCGTGGTGAGTTGGGGAATCGAGCCGATGAACCACAGGTCGCGAGCACCCTCGGAGGTGCCGGTCTTGCCGGCCACGGGCCGGTCGTTGAGCTTGGCGGCAGCTCCGGTGCCGCCCTCCACCACCCGCTGCAGCATCCAGTTCATGGCGTCGGCCACATCGCTGTCGACGGCCCGGCGACCGCGATCTCCATCAACGCGGCGGCTCCAGATCACCTCGCCACCCGGTCCGCGGATCTCTTCAAAAGCCGCCGGCTTCACATACACGCCGCGATTGGCCACCGCCGCGTAGGCGGCCGCCATGTCGAGGATGGTCTGCTCGTAGGCGCCGATGGCCATCGGATAAAACTTGCCCAGGGGGCGCGTGGTGCCGATCCCCAGGTTGTTCGCCATGGCAATGATCGGGTCGAAGCCCACCTTGTCTTGCAGCTGCACCGCCACGGTGTTGAGCGAGTTCTGCAGGGCATCGGCGAGGGAGATCGGGCCGAAATACTTGTTGCCGAAATTCTTCGGGCAATAGCCCCCCCAGCAGCGGGGCGAGTCGTTGAAGATGTCTTCAGGCTTCACGCCGGCATGGATCGCTGCGGCGTAGGGAAACAACTTGAAGGTGGAGCCAGGAGAGCGCAGCGCCTGGGTGGCCCGGTTGAACTGGCTGGCGTTGAAATCCTTGCCGCCCACCATCACCCGCACCAGGCCCGTGCCGGGTTCGATCGACACGATCGCTCCCTCGGTGCCGCCGGGAGCAAACTCTTTCACCACCTGCTGCGCATCCTTCTGCCAGGCGAGGTTGAGGCTGGTGCGGATCTTCAGACCACCCACCTCAAGCTGATCGGGGGTGAGGATCGTGGGCAGCTGCTGGGCGACCCAGCTGGTGAAGTAAGGGGCGGCGCTGTTGAAGTATTTCGGTGTGGCCGGTTTGAGATCGAGCGGTGCATTGCGCGCTTCCGCCGCTTCTCCGGCCGAGATGAAGCCGGCCTGTTGCATGCGATCGAGCACGATCGAGCGCCGTTCCAGGGCCAGGTCGGGGTTCACCAGCGGTGAATACACCGAAGGCGCCGGCGGCAGGCCGGCGATCAGGGCCGCCTCCGGCAGGGTGAGCTGATCGGGTTGCTTGGAGAAATACACCCAGGCGGCATCGGAAACGCCATAAGCGCTCGAGCCCAGATACACGAAGTTGAGGTATTGCTCAAGAATCTGTTCCTTGCTGAGCTGACGCTCGAGTTTGTAGGCCAGAGCCGCTTCCTTCAGCTTGCGGGTGAGGGTGCGGTCCTGGCTGAGAAACACCGTGCGGGCCAGCTGCTGGGTGATCGTGCTGGCGCCTTCCCGCACGGCCCTCTGGCGCAGGTTGGTCACCAGGGCGCGACTGATGCCCCAGAGATCCACGCCATCATGGTCGTAGAAACGTCGGTCTTCTGCTGCCACGAAGGCCTGCTTCACCAGCTCCGGCATCTGGCCCGGTTGGATTTTTTCGCGCGTGGCGGGCCCGAGCTTCTGGATCACCTGGCCGTCGCTGGAGAGCAGGGTGATCGTTCCGGGGCGGTTGAAGCGAGCGATGCCCCTGGCATCGGGCAGGGTCGCATCGAGAGCCTGGGTGAGCGCGGCCTGCCCCAGGGCCACGCCCACGCCGATCGACCCGGCGGTGACGCCGAGGAGCACCCAGTGACGGCGGGTGCGTTTCACATCCCCTGGGTCAGGGGGCTGTGGCCAACGGCGAGGGCCGTCACGAGCATGCCGAGCACGAGAAAAGGCTGGGCGCTGGCTTGATATTTCACATCGAAGGCCACCGGGTCGCGCAGCAACCAGATGTCCTGGAAGGTGATCTGGGGCACGATCAGCAGCACGAGCAACACGGCAGCGAAATGCTGTCCGATTCCGATCAGAACGGCAACCATCAGCAATTGGAAGACATCAATCATGCCGGCGCTGATCCAGCTGGCCCGTTCGATGCCGAACACCACCGGCAGCGATTGAAGGCCGAGTGCTTTGTCACCTTCCACGCTCTTGAAGTCGTTCACCACCGCGATGCCAAGCCCGGCGAGGCTGTAGGCAAGGGTGAGAATCGCCGTTGACCAGGTGAGCTGGCCAAACAGGGCCTGACCTGCCCACCAGGGGAGGGCGATGTAGCTGGCCCCGAGGGCGTAATTGCCAAGCCAACCGTTTTGCTTGAGCTTCAGCGGTGGCGCGGAATAGATGAAGCTCACGAGGGAGCCACCAAGGGCAAGCAGGAACACCACCGGCGTGGTGTGGCCCGCCCAGGCATCAAGGGCCCAGGCCACCGCCAGGCCGGCAAGGAGCAGCACCCAGATCTGCAGCTTCACCTGGCCGAGAGGAATCGCGCCGGAGGGAATCGGCCGATAGGGCTCATTGATCGCGTCAATCTCGCGGTCGTAGTAGTCGTTGATCGTTTGGGTGAAGCCCGCCAGCAGCGGACCGCTCATCACCATGCAGGCGAGAGCGGCGAGCAGGTGATCCCAGCGCCACACGTAATGGCCACTGGCGGCGGCACCGCAGACCACACCCCAGATCAGGGGGATCCAGGTGACTGGCTTCATCAGCTGCAGGCGCAGCTTCCAGGTGTTGGTGGTGCCGCTGGCACCTTTCATGCCGAGCAGCTGACGGGCGTCGCTCATGGCCTGGACCTCAGGCGGGGGCGATTTCGTCGTCGAAGAACCAGCTGGTGGAACCGTCGCTGAGCTCTACGACCACGCCGATGCCTTTGCCATCGGTGGTGCGGAAGTCGGTGACGGTGCCGGTGGCGTCCTTCTTGAGCAGCTCCACCAGAGCTGCGGGAATGCGATCACGCACCCGGGTGACCCGCACCTTGGAGCCGATGTCGATGGTGACTGCCGCCTGCTGTGACATGGCCTGCAAGGCTTGGAAAGTGGGCGTCACCCTAACAGCTGCGCCTGAGCCTTCCGTATGCCCGCCGATGGTTGCCCTGCGCCTGATTCCCTGCCTCGATGTGGCCGATGGTCGCGTGGTGAAGGGGGTCAATTTTGTTGGCCTGCGCGATGCAGGTGATCCGGTGGAGCTGGCCTGTCGTTACAGCCAGGCCGGTGCCGATGAGCTGGTGTTTCTCGACATCGCGGCCAGTCACCAGGGGCGCGCCACCCTGGTGGATCTGGTGCGCCGCACCGCCGATGCGGTAACGATTCCCTTCACGGTGGGGGGCGGCATCAGCACGCTCGAAGGCATCACCGAGCTGCTTCGGGCCGGGGCCGACAAGGTGAGTCTCAATTCCTCCGCCGTGCGTGAGCCGGAGCTGGTGGCACGGGGGGCGGAGCGCTTCGGTTGCCAGTGCATCGTCGTGGCGATCGATGCCAGGGCCAGATCCGGGGGTGGTTGGGATGTGTTCGTGAAGGGGGGGCGAGAGAACACCGGTCTCGATGCTGTGGCCTGGGCCCGGCGGGTGGCGGAGCTGGGGGCGGGGGCGATCCTGCTGACCTCGATGGATGGCGATGGCACCCAGGCCGGTTATGACCTGGCCCTCACCCGGGCGGTGGCCCAGGCCGTGCCCGTGCCGGTGATCGCTTCGGGGGGAGCTGGCTGCATCGATCACATCGCAGCAGCTCTTGATCCAGGGCCGGAAGGGGGGCAGGCATCGGCGGCACTGCTCGCTTCCCTGCTTCACGATGGCGTGCTCTCGGTGGAGGCGATCAAGGCCGATCTGCTCGGTCGGGGGTTGCCGATTCGGCCCCCGGAGGCCTGAGCCAGTTTTCTAATGTTGATGAACTTCTGTGAAAGGCTGTGGCTTCTGGCCTGCCCCTGATTGCGCGTTCCTGGGCGATGCCGGTGGGTGTGATCTGGGTGGTGCTGGTGATTGCCCTGGTGGCCTGGGCCTTGCAACTGATGCAGGCGGCGATTGATCAGCAGGAGTTTTCGCTGATGCTGGCGGGCTGCATGGTGTGTTCGGCGGCCGTGGGGCTGGCGACCGTCATGGTGATGACCCTGAACGGCCTGCCCTTGTGAAGCCTGGCGATCCCGCTGCCGTCGAACAGCTGTTCAACGCGGTGGCGCCCCGTTACGACCGCCTGAACGATCTGTTGAGCCTCGGTCTGCACCGTGTCTGGAAGCGCCAGCTGTTGGCTTGGCTGCGTCCATGTCCTGGAGAACGCTGGCTGGATCTCTGTTGCGGCACGGGTGATCTCGCCCTGTTGTTGGCGTCTCGGCTACGACCGGGCGGAGAGGTGCTCGGGATGGATGCGGCAGTCGCGCCCCTGCAACGGGCCCAGCAGCGTTCGGCGCAGCAGCCCTGGCTGCCTGTGCGATGGCAGCAAGGGGATGCGCTGCATACCGGCCTGGCGTCGGCCGGCCTTGATGGGGTGGTGATCGGTTACGGCCTGCGCAACCTCGCCGATCCTGCGGCGGGGCTGGCGGAGGTGCGCCGTCTGCTTCGGCCCGGTGGCCGCGCCGGCGTGCTCGATTTCAATCGGCAGAAGGCCGGTGGTGCTGGCGAGGCGTTTCAGCGCGCCTACCTGCGCCGACTGGTGGTACCGACGGCGGCGCTGGTGGGCCTGAAGGAGCATTACGCCTATCTCGAGACCAGTTTGCGGCGGTTTCCTGATGGCGCCGCCCAGGAACAGCTGGCCTTAGAGGCAGGGTTTCGCGTTGCCCGCCACCGTGCTCTGGCCGGCGGCCAGATGGGCCTACTGCTCCTGGAGACATGAGCCATCAGTTCGTCTCATGGTGTGTCGCTTGCGACAAAGCGGCCATGCGGATTAGAAAGAAATGATTAAGACCTGGGTTGATGGCTGTGGCCTTTCCCCTTCCTTCCTTGCTCGCCTCGATTGAGGATCTGCTCCTTGAGGTGCAGTGGCTCGACGGGATGGTCCTGGTGACCGACTCCCAGCGGGCCACCTTCGTGTCCTTTTCGCAGGTGGATCCGGTGCTGCGCCGCTTGCGGGCTCGCCCCAATGGCATGGACGTGGCTGAGAAGCTCTGTCTGTCGCTGCTGGAATCCCACGGCAAGGCGGCGGCCAAGCCCGTGCTCGTGTTTCAGGGTGACGGCAGCTTCTGGCTGGGCACCATGAGCCCCAGCCGCAGCAATCCCCACCGTCACCACGCCATCGCCCACCTGCACCGCTGCTTTGCCATCAGCGGCTGAGTCGAACCCCTGGTGCGGCTGAATTGGAGAATGGCGTGCGATCGGCCCGCCGTGGATGCATTTCCAAGACATCATCAGCACGCTCAACCGCTTCTGGGCCGAGCAGGGGTGCCTGTTGCTGCAGCCCTACGACACAGAAAAGGGCGCCGGCACCATGAGTCCTCACTCGGTGCTGCGGGCGATCGGTCCGGAGCCGTGGGCGGTGGCCTATCCCGAGCCCTGCCGGCGTCCCACTGATGGGCGCTATGGCGATAACCCCAACCGTGCCCAGCACTATTTTCAGTATCAGGTGCTGATCAAGCCGTCGCCGGATGGCATTCAGGAGACCTATCTGGCCTCACTGGACGCCTTGGGGATCCAGGCCAAGGAGCACGACATCCGTTTTGTTGAAGACAACTGGGAGTCCCCCACCCTCGGCGCCTGGGGCGTGGGCTGGGAGGTGTGGCTCGATGGCATGGAGGTGACCCAGTTCACCTATTTCCAGCAGTGCGGCGGCATCGATTGCCGCCCTGTGTCGATTGAGATCACCTACGGCCTCGAGCGTCTCGCCATGTATCTGCAGGATGTGGAAAGCATCTGGGATCTGAGCTGGAACGCGGAGCGCAGCTATGGCGACATCTGGCTGCCTTTTGAAAAGGGGCAGTGTCAGTTCAATTTCGAAGCGTCCGATCCAGAGCGGCTCAAACAGCTCTTCGCGATCTATGAGGCGGAGGCGTCGGATCTGATCAGCCAGCAGCTGCCGGCCCCGGCGCTCGATTTCGTGCTCAAGTGCAGCCACACCTTCAACCTGCTCGAAGCGCGTGGTGTGATTTCGGTGACCGAGCGCACGGCCACGATCGCCCGCATCCGTACCCTGGCGCGCAAGGTGGCCGAAACCTGGCTGGCGGAGCGTGAAGCTCTCGGTTTCCCACTGCTTGCCGAACGGCTCGCGTAACGACGTCTTTCGGGGAGGGGAATCCTCTGGGTAAGGCCTCCGTGCTGCCGCCATGCCCCGCTCCGAATTCACCCTGGCCGCCACCGCTCTTGCCCTGGCGGCTCTGATGGCCGGAGCCCTGGCCGTGACGCCCGGGCACTGGCTGCTGGTGTTGCTGGCGCTGGCCTGCGGGCTCGCCTGGCTCTGCCGCTGCCGTTCTTTGTCCTGGCGCCACGGCGGAGCTCTGTTGCTGCTGCTCGCCCTGGCGGCAGGGTCGAGCTGGCGCAGCCAGGCGAGCCCGCCGCAACGGGATCCGCTCCTGGCCGTGCTGAACGATGCGTCGATGGAGGCTCCCCAACAGATCGAGGCGGTGCTGCTGGCCGACAGCCGGACGCTGGGCGAGCGGTGTCAGGCGCTGCTGGCGGTGGAGCGTGTGAACGGGCGGCCGGTGAGTGGACGCACGGAACTGCAGATCCAGCCTTGCGAGCAGGGGCTGGAGCAGGGTTGGCGCATCGCTGCGGAGGGCCGCCTGCGCCAGCCGGCGCCTGCTGCCCATCCCCTGGTGCCTGGCGCGGCGGAGCGTCTCGCGGCCCAGGGGGTGCACACCCAGTTCCGGGCTGAGGCGTTCAGGCTGCTGTCGCAGCAGTGGACGCCGTTGGCCGATGCCCGGCGCCGGATCGCCGCCCAGCTGCAGCGATGGGCGGGGCCCCGGGAGGGATCGCTGTTGGCGGCGTTGGTGCTGGGGAGTGCCCAGGTGTCGGTGCCGTCGGAGCTGCGGGACGCCTTCCGGGTGGCGGGGCTCTCCCACGCCCTGGCCGCCAGCGGCTTTCACCTTTCGGTGCTGCTCGGCACCACCCTGGCCCTGGTGCGCTCCTTGCCCGTGGCGTTGCGGCTCGGTGGCGGCGGGCTGGCGATGGCCAGTTTTCTGGCGCTGGCGGGCGGTCAGCCCTCGGTGGTGCGGGCTGTGCTGATGGGGGCAGCGGCGCTGCTGATCCGCGAAGGCGGTGGCCGCAGCCGTCCGCTCGGGGTGCTGCTGATCACGTTGGTGCTGATGCTGCTGATCCATCCGGCCTGGGCGCGCTCCATCGGTTTTCAGCTCAGTGCTGCCGCCACTGCTGGACTGGTGATCAGTGCCGGCCCGATCGAGGCCTGGTTGGCGGAGCGCATGCCGCGGGGCTGCCTGGGGTGGTTGCCGGCAGCCCTCTCGGTGCCGGTGGCGGCCCTGCTCTGGACCCTGCCTCTGCAGCTGCTGCACTTCGGCTCGACACCCCTCTATGCGCTGGTGGCCAATCTGCTGGCGGCGCCGCTGCTGGCACCCCTCACCCTGGCGGCGATGGCGCTGGCCCTGACGCTGCTGATCCTGCCGGCGGGGCTGGCAGCGCTGTTGCTGCCCTGGCTGATCTGGCCCGTGGCCAAGCTGGCGGGTCTGCTGATCGCGTTGGTGCTCTGGATCAGCACCTGGCCCTATGCCCAGCTGCTCACCGGCCGGCCCCAGCCCTGGGTGGTGCTGCTGTTGCTGCTCGGCTTGCTGCCCTGGTGCCTGCCCGCCCTCGCCCGCCTGCGCTGGCGGGCGCTTCCCCTGGTGCTGCTGGCAGTGATCGTGCAGGCCAGCGTGCAGCTGAAGGATGGGCTGGTGGTGGTGGGGCAGTGGGGGCGCCATTGGGTGCTGGCGCGCCATCAGGGGCGAGCGGCCCTGGTGAGCAGCCATGGCGATGGTCTCAGTTGCGCCCTCGCCCGTCGCCTCAGTGAGGCCCATGGTCATCGTCGGCTCGACTGGGTGGCCGTGCTCGATCCGGTGGCGTCATCTCAGCAGCGCTGCTGGCGGTCGCTGGCGCGCACGGTGCTGGCCGAGCACCAGGGTCAGAGCCCTTTGCAACCCGGCCAGCGCCTGGCAAGTGCGGGACTGGAACTGGGCGCGGAGGTGGATGCGGTGGCGACGCGAGCCCTGTGGCTGCGGGCCGGTGCCCAGCGGTTGCGCTTGCAGCGGGCCACGGGCCGACCCTTACAGTGAAGTGCGCCCATCGGGCGCGCTGGAGAGGTGGCAGAGTCCGGTTGATTGCGCACGACTCGAAATCGTGTAGGGGTCACACCCTCGTGGGTTCGAATCCCACCCTCTCCGTTTTTCAAGGCTGCGTCGTTGATCGCAAAAACATGCGGATCTTGCATGGAATGTGGACGGGGGTGCGGATGATTCTGTAGAAGGCAATTTCCTTCTGAAGAGTTGTGCTGAAGCTTGATGAGCTTGCGCTCTTCGATGGTCTGATCTGGTTGCGAACCGGAGAGTCGGTGGCGCGTCGTTTCAGCTGTGCCCAGTCCACCGTCAGTCGCAACACCGCCAAGGTGCTCGAGCTCTTCGGGCTGGAGCTGGTGCGCGATGACTTCGGCGAATGGCAGTTGCTCGGCGATCTTTCCCTGCTCAATGCTGAACGGCAGGTGCATCAGAAGGCGCGCTTGGCCTCGTGGGCGCCGTTGCGCCTGGAAGCCACCTACTGGACCGCGCTCTCCTACTGCGCCGCTGAGCTCGGCCCCTGGATGCTCGGCAATTCCGACATCATGTCGATCCGTCATCGCCATCTGCTGCTCGACCACCGGATCGTGGACTGCCAGATCACCACGCTGCCCGATCTGCTTGGACCCATCGATCCGCGTTACCGCTACCTCCAGCTCACGGCGATGCAACCGTTCTTCGTGTGTGCACCGGATCATCCACTCACGAAAGTCAAAAATCCCAGCTTCGACGATCTCGCCGCCTATCCCTCCCTCGCCCTGCCACCGCAGACCTTCCCGAAGGTGGAGGCTGCCCTCAAGCAGCTCGGCCTCTGGAACACACCGGTGCGCATGTATCGCTACCGCTACGAGAAATGGGAAGGCAAATGCGAGTCGGAACTGCTCATCTCCTACGGCAACCCGCTCACCCAGCACACCGCCCCCAGCCCCCTGCATCGCCTCCCCCTGGCGTTGCCGTTTGCCTCCGGTGATGTGCTGGTGTATCGCCAAGACTTTGAGGGGCATCCCCTGCTCCTCGCGTTGATCGAGCGTCTCTCGCTTGCCGTGGATGCGGTGCGTGAGATCGTGCCCGGCATCACCAAAGTGTTTGCCCCTCTGGATGCTGCTGAGCTTGAGGTGTCTGTTCGCCGCTGATCGCTGCTGGCGGTCGTCGCTTGGAACACCTGATCGCCATCCTGGATCCAGCAGCCTGGAGGCATGAGCCAGCTTCGCGTCGGTCAGGTTCTCGAGTGCCATGCCGATGGCAGTCGCTGGCGTGTGATGCACCAGCTTCCCGGCCGGGTGCGTTTGCAGCTGCTGCACACCGGTCTTGATCCTGAGCTGGCTCAGGCTCTCGCCCACCAGAGCCTGCAGCGGCGTTGGGTGAAACGGTTTCGGCTCAATGCCCTGGCGGGAAGCCTGGTGCTCGAGGGCCGGCCGGAACGGTTGCGTCGCCGCCGAGCCATCGTGCTGCTGCTGCAGCAGGCCGCCCAGCAGGAGGCTGGCCTGCCCCTGGAGATCACCCCTCGGCTTGAGGCCCGCTCCCTGCGCCGACTCGGTCTGGTGGCTGGCCTGTTCAGCCTCAACGCCCTGCTCGAGCTGCCCCTGATCCTGCTGCTGCTGCCGGTCACCCCGCTGCTGTTTGTGCCCCTGTTCCGCTCGATCTGGGCGGAGCGCTGTACTGGACGTTTACCGGCCAAGACCCTGGATCTGCTCTGGTATGGCTCGCTGGTGCTGCGCGGCCACAGCCAGGCCCTGCTGCTCGAGTGGGGCATCGAGGTGGGCAACCATTCCCTCCAGGGCTGGACCCCCAACCACGGCCAACGCGAGCGTCTCGCCGATCGGCTCGAGGCGTTTCGCGTGAGCACGGTGGTGACCCGGCTCGAGCGCGATGGTCGTCTTTCGACGCCCACACTGGCGGAGCTCCAACCCGGAGACCGGCTGCGCCTCATCGCTGGAGACCGGGTTCCCTGTCATGGCCTGGTGATGGATGGGGAGGCTGTGATCACCTCGTTATGGGCCGATGGCCGCACCGTGCAGATCGCCGTGCGGCCGTTTCAGCAGTTGCCCGCCGGGGTGCAGCTCGTCAGCGGTGCGCTGACGCTTCGGGTGATCCAATGCGCCGATCCGGTGGAGCGTCGGCTGGAGAACATCCCTGTCCGTGAGCCGGAGGCCCATGTCCCCGCCCTTGTCGAACGGGCCCGCTGGCTGCACACCCGGTCCGTTCCCCTGATCCTGTTGGCGGGGGGTGGTCTGCTGGCTGCCGGTAACTCCGGTGGGGCGGCCGGCCTGTTGCAATTCGATCCCGCCAGCGACTGGCAGTTGAGCTGTTCGCTGCTCTACGGCGCCGTGCAGCGGGATGCCCTCAACCTCGGCGTGGTGCTCAAACGCCCGGAGGTGAGTGGTGGAATCGCCCACAGCCGTCAGTTGCTGATCACCGAAGCGGTGCTGGAGCGGCTGGGCCAGCGCTCCCTTGCCGGCATTCACCCGCTCGATGACACCACGGTGGAGGAGTTGGCCCAGATCGTGGCCGGCTTCCGTTGCCGCCAGCGCCCATTCGGGCTCACGGCATTCCTGCCCCTGCTGCATGCGCTGGATCTGGACCCATACATCGTTGATGACCTGGAGCCGATGCATCCCTTCGGCTGGCGGGGCATCATTCGCGGTGAACGGGTGGAACTGGGCGGTCCCCGGCTGCTGCAGTCCCGGCATCTCCGCCACGATCCCTCCTTCGGGCGCCATACCGACCAGACCTGGATCTATGTGCTGCGCAGCGGCCGCCTGATCGGTGCGATCGATCTCCGGGTGCACCTTTCCAGGCGTTTGATCCGTTCCCTCAAGCGGATACAGCGGATGGGGATCGGGATCCGCTTGCTGATGGCGTCAGATCTGCAGCTGGCGGATCTGCTCTGTCAGCGCCTCGATCTGCCCGCTGAGGCCGTGGTGGTGGCACCGCAACCGGAGCGTCAGCTCGCCCAGGTGAACCGCTGCCGCAAGGCTGGGCCGGTGATGCTGCTTGGCGGCGCCGATGCTGATACGCCCCTGATCGCTGCCGCCGATGTGGGCATCACGATGGTGGAGTCCCAACCTCAGCTGAGTCAGTCGGTCGCCGATGTGATGATCGCCGCCCGATGCATCGACCGGCTGCCGGCTGCGATTGTGCTTTGCCGTCGCTCCCATGGCGACCAGGCCGGTCAGGCGGCTCTGGTGCTGCTGCCCCACCTGCTGGTGGTGCTGGTGAATCTGGTGCTACCGATTCACCCCCTGCTGGCGGTGTTCCTGGTCGACATGCCGATCCTCACCAGCGAGCTGCTGCTGGTGAGGGCCGGACGTCAGCGTCGTTGAGTCAGGAGCGGCTGCTGCTGATCGAGGTCGTGCGCTTGGCCTTGCTCTGCTCCAGGTCGGCTTTGGCTTCCGCCAGCAGATCGGTAAAGCTCTCACCCACTTCCGAGAAGCCCTGGCCGATCCCCCGCAGCAGGCCGCCCGTGCTGTCGGCGAGGCGGATGCCCAGCTTGAGCCCCTGCTTGGTGATGGCGCGGCCGGTGTCGCCGATGGAGCGGCTGACGCGGTTTTCGCCGCCACCCACAGCCTTCACGGCGGGAGCGATGGCCACCAGGGCAGCACCGAGGCCCATGGCGATCAACAGTTCGAGCTCAAACATCGCGGGTCAGAAAACAACCATCACACCCTGATTGCAGCATGAAAGGGGCACGTCGTCGCGTGTTCCGGGCATAGCCGCAGCTGTTTGTCAGCTGGCGCTGACCGATCGGTGAATCAGCTGGCGCTGACCGGGCCAAGCCACTCAATGTCGCCTTTCTCCAGGGTGTAGCAGGCGGCTTCGATCCGCAGGGTTCCCTCCGCCACCCTGGAGCGCATCAGCTCACTGCCCTGGAGCAGACGTCGGGCCGCCACCCGGCTGTTGGCCCGGAAGGCCCGATTCAGCTCCGAGCCCACACCTTCCTCATCGAGGCCGCTGCGGATGTTGAGCACCAGGTCCTGCAGTGCAGGGGTCATCGCTTCGTGGGGGGTGCAGGCCGCGGTCACCGCGCCGCAGCCTTCATGGCCCATCACCACGATCAGCTGCAGGTTCAGCCCCAGCACGCCGTAATCCAGAGAGCCGATCGTGTCGGTGAAGCTCGTGTTTCCGGCCGTGCGCACCACATAGAGGTCGCCGAAGCCGGCGTCGAAGAGCAGCTCCACCGGCACGCGCGAATCGGAACAGCTCACCACCGCCGCCAGAGGATGCTGGCCCTCCACCAGCTGGCGCAGCCGATAGGCAGAGGAGTGGGGATGACGGGATTCCCCCGCCATGAAGCGGGCATGGCCCTCCTGAAGCATCTCCAGGAGTTTCTGCGGGTCATGGTGCATCGCAGGCCGAGGGGAATCAAGCGCGTTGGCCGCAGGGTGGCACAACAGGCCCGTTTCTGTTGTTGTTTGTTTCGGCCATTGGCTCGATCATGGCGGTGAAAGACCTGCCCGCCGGTGTCCCCCATGAGCGAAGAACTGGTGCCTCTCGCCAAACTGGAGACCGATCTGGGCCTGTCGCGGGCCGATGTGCTGCTCCTGCTGCACCGCCTCAAGCTCGAGCCTGTGCGTCGCGGCCTGCGTACCTATGTGCAGGCTGCCGATGTGGCCCAGCTGCTGGCCGCTGCGGAGGCGGGTGATGCCGAACCGGTGGCGGCCGAGCTGGTGCTCGATCCCGTCGGGGTGGAGGGGTCCTTGCCTGTGCCAACCGGAGATCGCGACTGGAGAAAGGCGGAGCTCTACGCCGATCTGAGGCTTTTCCGTGAACGGCTCGACATCCTCGAGCAACTGGTGCGCACCGGCATTGAGGTGGAGAGTGGTGAACTCGCCGACCTGTTGCAGCTCAAGCGGCTTCCCTCGGTGGAGTCCCTGCCGGAGGGACCTGGTTTCATACGCCGTGGTCTGCGCTGTCAGCGGATGCAGCGTCCCGGTCAGCGGGCATCCTGGCGCTTGTTTCGCGATGGCACCGGGTGGTCGGATGCGGCATAACCCGCCGTCTGCACGCTCAGAATGTTGTTGAGCTCCGCCAGCAACATCGGCAGGTCGTAGAAGAGGATCGCTTGCATCGGCGCGATCCAGCCGGTGGCGGTGATCAAGGCAGTGGCGATCTGGGAGCCGGTGATCAGGCTGAAGTTCCCGGTTTCCGCCTGTTGCAGTCGCCGGCTCATGGTCACCAGGCGCGGCAACCAGGAGGCATTGGTGGGGATCATCAGATCGCAGAGCCGCGCCACCATGAGGCTGTCGTCGGGGGTGGTCATGCCCATCGACACGTCGGCCTGCTCCAAAGCGGCCAGATCCTGAAGCAGGTAGCCCATGTAGGCGACCCCGTCTAGGCCGTTGCCCTGTAGGCGACGGATCAGGGCGAGGCGTGCTTCGGCATCGCAAGCACCGTGCCGTTGGTCATCGGGGAGCTGCAGCGCTTCAGTACAGGTTTCCAGCTGGTCATCGGGAAGCGACGACACCACATGCAGGCGGATGCCGAGCCGGTTGAGCATCTCAGCAGCCTCCAGCCAGTGATCATCCGGCAGGAACTGCAGCACAATCCGCCCGATGCAGTCACCGTGACGGCTCACCCGCAGGGGTGTCAGCAGATCGTCGGGCCGTTCCGCTTCGATCACCACATTGTCGCCGGCACGGGTGCGCACGTTGTAACGATGCCCTTCCGCCTCGATCGCCACGGAGGTGATCGCCGTTGGCGTTTCGATCTCCTGTAGCTGCCGGGTCCAGATCGCCATGCCATCAATGCCGCTCAACCAGCTCTGAATGCCGGCGAGCAGGCGGAGCAGCTCACCATTGGTCGGATCGGCGCCCGGGGCCGTTTCTTCCTTCAGTCGCATGCCTCCGGCCTGATTCAGGCAGCTCTGGGTCACCACCAGATGGCGGATGCGCCCCAGGCTGCTCAGCACATTCGGGTTGCGGATCCGCACCTTGTGCAGGGCCAGGTCGGCCACGGCGGTGAGCCTGGAGGCGGTGACGCTGTCGCTCCAGTTGTGCAGCGGACTGAAACGGAGCGCCGCCAGGGCAATCTCCCCCGACCCCCGCGCCAGCATCACGCCGCCACCGGCCAGCAGCAGCGGACTCATCCAGTCGGAGAGCCGCTGCAGGCGCCGATCGAGCACACCGGTTTCGATCCGGCTGCGGTCGTGCTGTTCATGCAGCAGGGCATAGGTGGGATCGCTGCTCAGCGCTTCGCTCAGTTCGAGCGTTCCCTGGCCGCGGATCACCAGAGACCCGGTGGGAATCACCTCGCCCCGCTTCAGCCAGCGCGGATGCCAGTGGCCGTTGATGCGGCGATTGCTCACCAGCAGACGGCCCGACACCAGCGTCGATCGCAGAGGGCAGAGCTGCTGGCCATGAATCAGGTAGTGCTGGCCCGGTTTGGCCTGGGCCAGGGGGATCGGATCGGCCGCACTGTCTGGCGGTTGCAGTTGCACCACCCGGCCGAGACGCGCCAGCAGGCGGTCGCCATCCACAACGTCTTCCTTCGGTTGCATCACCCCCTGCACGGCACCGGTGGCATCGTGGATGCCGAGATCGGTGAGGGTTTCGCGGGGCAGACCCTCCAGGAGCATGGCGGTGGAAAAGCCCAGCTCCAGGGTCTCCACATCGAGCCGGCCCTGCCGCAGTTGCCGCAGGGCGGCATTGATCCTGGGCCAGAGCAGCAGGGAGGAGAGACCCAGTAGCAGGGTGAGAGGCAGGGGGGTGATGGCATCGATCAGGAGGATCGAGGCGCAGGAGAGACCATGGCGGATCAGGGGCCGTCCGGGTGCGAACAGCGACTGTTCCGGATCAGCGAGGTCGAGGCCGCTTCCCGGCAGCGGGGGCGTCAGTGCCCGCTCCAACAGTGTTTTCAGGTCACGCCGATGCTGCGGCGGGTAGTGAAGGCAGATGCTTCCCGCCAGCGGATTGATGCGGAAACCGCGCAACCAGTGACAGCTGCTCAGGGTGAGCCGGCAGTGGTGCAGCAGGGTGGAGTCGAGCCGGTTGCTCGCCGGTTCCCCGACGGGGTTCAGGCCATGGCAACGCACCCGCAGCCGTCCGGGCAGGTCGCTGACCTGGGTCCAGTGCCGGGAGTGGGCAAGGTCGGCAACCACAGCAGAAGAGCGTGCACGTCTGGAGGCGCTTCAGTGCGCTGAAGCGATGAAGGGGCGCCGCAGCAGAAAGGCCAGTTCGATCAACCAGGCCGCGAGCAGCAGCAGCAGGGCGCCGGGAGAGAGGGGGAGCAG